>OFOK01000267.1_pt1 | contig 55841 bp, 50 predicted proteins | sample 1542001 | NCBI WGS metagenome assembly OFOK01 (sample SAMN04209242, study PRJEB22552) | human gut metagenome | biome: gut; material: feces | host: Homo sapiens | place: USA: Oklahoma
GCCCAATGGGCGGCCCACCTGCCTTTCATATCTCAGGAGTCGTCTTCCAGGTCCTTCTCCCGCTTTTCCTGGAACTGCTTTTCCAGATCAAAGGTCTTGTCCATCACGGGGTAGGCGATCATTTCGGTGATGAGGACCATGAGCGCGAAGCCGAACAGCGCGCACCAGAGCAGCGAGATGGGCAAAAACAGGATCACGGCCACCCAGTAGACCGTTTGCACCAGCGCCATGAGCAGCGCGCGGGGCGCGTTGCCCAAGCCGAAGAACAGGCTGTTTTTCAACAGGCCCGCAAAGGGCATGTCCATGAGCACCAGCTGGCCGAACAGAAAGGGGAAGCACATGCCGGTGAGCGCGATGTTCAGCCCCAGAAGGCCCGCGCTGACCACGCTGACGCCCGCGCCGGTGGCCAGCACGAACATTGCCGTGAAGATCTGGCTGGAAACGAGGATGCCCAGCAGCGCGCCGGGCACGAGGCTCGCTTTCCAGTTGCTCTTGAACGCGCGCTTGTAGGTGTGCCACCAGAAGCCCGGCTCGTCGCGCAAAGCACGCAGCACCGTGTCGTGCAGGCCCGCGTAGCAGGGGCCTGCCAGCATGCCGCCCAGAAGCCCCGCCAACACCGTGATAGGCAGGTTGTGCGCCATGACGCCGAAGCCCACGAAGAACGCACCGGGCGCAAAGCCCAGCGCGCACAGCAGATTTGCCTTGAACAGGCTGCCCATATCGCGCCCGAGCACCTCGAAGAAGCGGCCCGCGCCCTTTTTTCGGGGCGCGTTTTTGGGCACGCCCGGCCCCGGCCGGTCAAAGTTGCGATTGAAAAATCCCATGATCTTCTCCCCTGCGGCGAACGCCCGGCGCCCGCGCGCATCTTTCTTGTATTCTTTTATTTATGATACAACGCCCGCCCCGTTTTTTCAACCAAAAGGGCGAAAGGGTAACGAATGATTTACAACTTTTCCAGTTTCTGTGTGCAGATTGCACTATTTTTTGAGGGAACGCTTTCGCAAACTGATGAAAATGGTTCCAGGCCCTTGTAAAATCAAAAAGGCGGGCATATAATGAGCTTGTCGGAAACGTTTCCGGCAACGTTTTTTCAGAACGGTTCAAAAGCGGGAAGTAAGCGGCGGAAGCGGGGCGAGGGTGTGACCATCAAGGATATCGCAAAAGAGAGCGGTTACGCCATCAGCACCGTGTCGCGGGCGCTGAACAACCACCCGGACGTGAGCGAGGAGGCCAAGCGCCGCATCAGCGAGATCGTGGCGGAGCGGGGCTTTGTGCCGAATTCCAACGCGCGGCAGCTCAAGCGCCAGCAGGCAAAGTGCATCGCCTTTATTGTAAAGGGCACCACCAATATGTTCTTCAGCGATATGCTGGTGGAATTGCAGCGCAGGGTGAGTGAGTCCGGCTACGACGGCGTGGTGCAGTATCTGGCCGAGGGCGACGACGAGGTGGCCCTGGCCCAGCAGCTGTGCCGGGAGCTGAAACCCAAAGGGCTGATCTTTTTGGGGGGCGACAGCCGCAACTTCGCCGGCGGGTTTTCCGAGGTAAAGGTGCCCAGCGTGCTGGCCACCACCGTGAGCGGGGAGCTGCAGTTCGACAACCTTTCCATGGTGGGGGTGGACGACCGCGCCGCGGGCCGGCGGGCCATTGATTATTTGATGGAGAACGGCCACCGCCGCATTGCCGTGATCGGCGGCGACCCCGAGGACTCGAGCCCCGGCCGCATGCGGCTTGCGGGCTGCAAGGAGAGCTTTGAGGCGCACGGCCTTGCCTTTGACGAGGCGATGTTTTTGCCCGCCTGTTTCAGCTGGGACGAGGGCTACGCCGCGATGAAGCGCTTTTTGGACGGCGGGGGCGAGGCCACCGCGGTGTTCGCCATGAGCGACGTACAGGCCGTGGGTGCGATCCGGGCCATTTTGGACAGCGGCCGCACGGTGCCCGGCGATATTTCGGTGCTGGGGTTCGACGGCACCCCCGTGGCCCGGTTTTACAACCCCACCCTGGCCACCCTGCGGCAGCCCGCCGCCGAGATCGCCAAGACCAGTGTGAAGCTGGTGCTGGGGTGCATTGAGCGGCAGCGCCCGGCCAAGACCGTGCTGCTGGAGGCCGAGCTTTTGCCCGGCGGGTCGGTGCGGGCCCTGTGAACATTTTTGGTAACCAAAGCGGACCGTCCGCTTTTGATTAAAACCGCCCCCGCAAGGGGGCAAAAGCAAAAAGGAGACACACAATATGAAAAAGGCACTTGCACTCGTGCTTGCTGCAGCCATGGCTCTGAGCTTTGTGGCCTGCGGCGGCGGCACCTCTTCCACCCCCGCCAGCACCCCGGGAAGCACCCCGGCTTCCGGCGCCTCCACCCCCGCGGCGGCCGGCAAGGTCTATTACCTGAACTTCAAGCCCGAGCAGGACGAGGCCTGGCAGGCCCTGGCCAAGAAGTACACCGAGGAGACCGGCGTGCCCGTGACCGTGGTGACCGCAGCTTCCGGCAACTACGAAACCACCCTGATGGCCGAGATGGGCAAGTCCGACGCGCCCACCCTGTTCCAGGTGAACGGCCCCGTGGGCCTGGCCAACTGGAAGGACTACTGCTATGACCTGAGCGGCTCGCAGGTGTACGGCGAGCTGACCAGCGAAGATTTTGCCCTGAAGGACGGCAGCGCGGTGGCAGGCATCGGCTACGTGATCGAGACCTATGGCCTGATCTACAACAAGGCTCTGCTGGAAAAAGCGGGCTACACCATTGAGGATATCAAGAACTTTGACGACCTGAAAAAGGTCGCGGACGACATCCAGGCCCGCAAGGACGAGCTGGGCGTGAAGGGCGCGTTCACCAGCGCCGGCATGGACGGTTCTTCCGACTGGCGCTTCAAGACCCACCTGGCCAACCTGCCCATTTATTATGAATACAAGGCCGACGGCATCAGCACCACCGAAGCCATCAAGGGCAGCTACCTGGACAACTACAAGAAGATCTGGGATCTGTATATCACCGACGCCACCTGCGACGCCAAGGAGCTGAGCGCCAAGACCGGCGACGACGCTGTGGCGGAGTTTGTGAACGGCGAGGCCGTGTTCTACCAGAACGGCACCTGGGCTTACGGCGACGTGAAGGGCCTGGGCGACGAGAACCTGGGCATGATGCCCATCTATATCGGCGTGGAAGGCGAAGAGAACCAGGGCCTGTGCACTGGCACCGAGAACTACTGGTGCGTGAACAAGGAAGCCGATCCGGAAAACATCCAGGCCACCTTGGACTTCATGTACTGGTGCGTGAATTCCGCCGAGGGCACCAAGGCCATGGCGGAAGACATGGGCTTCGTGATCCCCTTTAAAAACGCGCAGGAGACCACCAACCTGTTTGTGAAGCAGGACGCCGAGATGACCGCCGCGGGCAAGACCCCGGTATCCTGGAACTTCACCACCATGCCCTCTGAGGAATGGAAAAACGGCGTGGGCAGCGCCCTGACCGCGTATGCCGCCGGCACCGGCGACTGGAACGGCGTTGTGACCGCGTTTGTGGACGGCTGGGCCACCGAATATCAGATGGCGAACGCCGGCTAAACGGCGGCAACCGCATCGAATGCAGAAGGGGGGAGCATCCACTTGCTCCCCCCTTTTTATGAAAAAGGGACAAAAAGGAGGTATCGCGGGCGGCATGGAAAAAACGTTAAGAAAGTATTTCCCCCTATTCGTTCTTCCCACGTTGGCGGCATTTATCATCGGTTTTATCATCCCCTTCGGCCAGGGCATCTATCTCTCGTTCTGCAAGTTCACCACGGTGAACAACGCCAAGTGGGTGGGCGTTTCCAACTATTTCACCGCATTTCAGGACGCGACCTTTGCCCACGCGTTCTGGTTCACCATCGCCTTTGCGGTGGTGGCGACCCTGCTCATCAACCTGCTGGCCTTTATGGTGGCGCTGGTGCTGACCAGGGGCATCAAGGGCACGAACGTGTTCCGCACGATCTTTTTTATGCCTAACCTGATCGGCGGTATTGTGCTGGGCTACATCTGGCAGATCCTGATCAACTGCGTGCTCTCGCTGGTGGGCAAGCCCCTGCTGGCGCTGAACACCCCCGCGGGCTACTGGGGCCTGATCATTCTGATGGCCTGGCAGCAGGTGGGCTACATGATGATCATTTACATCGCCGGGCTGCAGAATGTTTCGCCCGACCTGCTGGAGGCCGCCCAGATCGACGGCGCAAACTCCTGGCAGAGCCTCTTGAAGGTAAAGCTGCCCATGGTGATGCCCTCCATCACCATCTGCCTGTTCCTTTCGGTGACCAACTCCTTCAAGCTGTTCGACCAGAACCTCTCGCTCACCGCGGGCGAGCCGAACCACGCCTCGGAGATGCTGGCGCTGAACATCTACAACACCTTCTACTCCCGCTCGGGGCCCCAGTGGAAGGGCATCGGCCAGGCCAAGGCCGTGATCTTTTTTGTGGTGGTGGTGGCCATTGCGCTGGTGCAGCTTAAGGCCACCCGCTCCCGGGAGGTGCAGCAATGAGCAACGTAAAACGCAAAAACGGCACCCTGTGGACCGCGCTGTTCACCCTGCTCTCGGTGCTGTATGTATACCCCATCGTGATGATCCTGCTGAACTCGTTTAAAATCGAAACGGCGATCACCACCTCCGGCGCATTCACCCTGCCCACGGCGGACACCTTTGCGGGCTTTACCAACTATGTGAACGCACTGATGGCCAAGGGCTTTTTGCAGAGCTTCGGCTACTCGCTGTTCATCACCGTGAGCTCGGTGGCGCTGATCCTGCTGTGCTGCTCGATGTGCGCGTGGTACATCACCCGGGTGAACTCGCCCATTTCCAAGGCAATGTACTACCTGTGCGTGTTCAGCATGGTGGTGCCCTTCCAGATGGTGATGTTCACCCTGTCGCAGATCTCGGACCAGCTGAAATTCAACACCCCCTGGAACCTGTGCGTGATCTACCTGGGCTTCGGCGCCGGGCTGGCGGTGTTCATGTTCTGCGGGTTTGTGAAGAGCATCCCGCTGGAGATCGAGGAGGCCGCCACCATCGACGGCTGCAACCCGGTGCAGACCTACGGGTACATTGTGTTCCCCATTTTGAAGCCCACCATGATCTCGGTGGCCATTCTGCAGGCCATGTGGGTGTGGAACGACTACCTGCTGCCCACCCTGGCGCTGGACATTAAAAAGTACCGCACCATCCCCATGCTGATCCAGTATTTCCGCGGCAGCTACGGCCGGGTGGAGATGGGCCCCATGATGGCCTGCATCATGCTGACCGTGCTGCCCATCATCGTGTTCTACCTGGCCTGCCAGAAATACATCATTGAGGGCGTTGTGGCCGGCGCGGTGAAGGGATGAGAGCCGCAGGGATCCTGCTGCCCCTCTCGAGCCTGGCGGGGCCCCACGGCATTGGGACCATGGGGGCCGATGCCCGCCGCTTTGTGGATTTTTTGCAGGCCGCGGGGCAGACCTACTGGCAGATGCTGCCCATCGGCCCCACCGGCTACGGCGACAGCCCGTACCAGAGCTTTTCGGCCTTTGCGGCGAACCCCTATTTCATCGACCCGGACCTGCTTGCCGCCGAGGGCCTGCTGACACGACAGGAGATCGCGGCCTGCCAATGGGGCGCCGACCCGGAGCGGGTGGATTACGGCGCGCTGTATGCCGGGCGGCATGCCCTTCTGCGGGCCGCGGCCCGCAGGCTGGACGCCGCGGACCCGGGCTTTGCGGCATTCTGCGCGGCGAACGCCGCCTGGCTGGAGGACTACGCCCTGTTCATGGCCCTGAAAGAGGAGAACCGCCAGACGGCCTGGTTTGATTGGCCCGACCCGGTGCGGCTGCGCCAGCCCATGGCGCTGGAGCTGGCAGCGAACCGGCTGGCGGGGCGGGTGCACTACTGGAAGGCGGTGCAGTATTTGTTCTGCCGCCAGTGGGCGGACCTGAAGGCCTATGCGAATGGGCGGGGCGTGCGCATTATTGGGGACATCCCCATTTACGTTTCGCCGGATTCCAGCGACCTGTGGGCCAGCCCCGAGCTGTTCCAGGCGGACAAGAACGGCAGGCTGACCCAGGTGGCGGGCTGCCCGCCCGACGCGTTTGCCGAAAACGGCCAGCTGTGGGGCAACCCCCTGTACGACTGGGACTACCACCACGCCACGGGCTACGAGTGGTGGGGGCGGCGCCTGGCGCACGCCTGCACCGTGTACGACGTGGTGCGCATCGACCACTTCCGCGGGTTCGAGAGCTATTACGCCATTCCGGCGGGCGAGGCGACGGCCAAAAACGGGGTGTGGCGCAAGGGCCCCGGCACCGACTTTGTGAGCGCCATCCGCAAAAAGCTGCCAGCCGCCCGCATCATTGCCGAGGATCTGGGCTACCTGACGGCCGAGGTGAAGGCCCTGCTGGAGGCCAGCGGCTACCCGGGCATGAAGGTGCTGCAGTTCGCCTTTGATTCCCGCGAGGGCGGGGACTATATGCCCCACAACTACGTGCGCAACTCGGTGGCTTACACCGGCACCCACGATAACACCACCACGGCGGCCTGGCAGGACCAGGCGGCCCCGGCGGACGTGGCATTGGCGCGGCGCTATATGGCCTGCCCGGAGGGGGACCTGACAGGGGCGTTCATCCGCACGGCGCTGGCCTGTGTGAGCGACACCGCCATCATCCCGCTGCAGGATTGGCTGGGCCTGGGGGCAGAGGCCCGCATGAACGTGCCCAGCCAGCCCCAGGGCAACTGGCAGTGGCGCATGGCCCCGAAGGCGCTGAGCCCGGAGCTTGGGCGGCGCATCCGGGAGCTGACCGGCCTGTACGGCAGGCTGCCCGGCAAAGAAAGCTGACCGAAGAAACAGCGGCGCCCCGGCAAAAGCCGGGGCGCTATTTTAACACGCGGATTTACAAAAAGGCGAATTTAGGACAAATAGTCCTAAGGGTTTTCACAAAGAAAAGGGCCGTCAGCTTGCGAACGGTTTCTGATTTGCCCAAATCGTTCCAGAGGCGGGGTTTTCGGCGGATGTTCTTTTTCTTTTCACAAATCCGTGTTACAATAGAGCCTATATTGCGGAGCTGTGAGGAGTTGGATTCATGCGCACCATTGTTTGGTTTATCTATTTTTGGGGCTTTTTGCTGGTCAAATGGCCCGCGATGAACAAGGGGCTGAAAGCCCTGGAGGCGGGCGACTGGGAGACCGCCGACCGCCTGGCGGCCCGGTATGTGCCCCAGTGGGCAAACCGCCTGTTGAAGCTGGCGGGGGTGACCGTGACGGTGGAGGGCAAGGAGAACATCCCCGCCGGCCGGGCCTGCGTGTTTGCGGGCAACCACCGCAGCTATTACGACATCCCCCTGATGCTCACCCAGCTGGACGCGCCCCATGGTCTGGTGGCCAAAAAGGAGATCGCGGGCCTGCCGCTGGTGCGGGGCTGGATGCGCCTTTTGCACTGCGTGTTCCTGGACCGGGAGGACCCCCGCAAGGCGATGGCCGCGCTGAACGAGGCCATTGAAAACCTGAAAAAGGGGTATTCCATCGCCATTTTCCCGGAGGGCACCCGCAACAAGGGCGAGGAGGGCACCCTGCAGGAGTTCAAGGGCGGCGCGTTCCGCATTGCCACCAAGGCAAAGGCGCCCGTGGTGCCGGTGGCCATTACCGGCAGCCGCGATATCATGGAGAACAACCACATGTGGATGCACCCGGCCCACGTGACCATCCGCATCCTGCCCCCCATTGAAACCGAGGGCCTGACCCGCGAGGAGATCAAGGCCCTGCCCGAACGCACTGCCGAGGCGATCCGGCAGAATCTTTTACCCCAGCAGCAAGGAGGCTGACCATTCATGCCCAGCGCCCGCTATACCCTGAACATCAAACCCGAGGATCTGCAGCCGGACGTTCCCCGGGAGCTCACGAAAAAAGAAAAGCTCGCCAACTGGTGGCACTACCACTGGAAATGGGTGGCGCTTGCGCTGATTGCCCTGGGGATGGTGGGCCTGACCCTGAAGGATATCTTCGGCCAGCCCAAGCCCGATTACCGCATTGCGGTGGTGACCCGGTACAACATTGCTGAGGAAGCCACCGACCAGCTGAGCGCTGCGCTGAGCGCCTACGGGCAGGACCTGAACGGTGACGGCCAGGTGCTGGTGCAGGTGGACACCTATACCATTGACTTTACCGGTTACGCCGAGCCCAGCGAGAGCGAGGCGGCCGGCGGGGCCGCCCCGGGCGCGGAGCAGGACGCCGCGGACGTGGGGGCGGCCATGACCGATGTGGCCTCGAACTACGAGCAGGTGGCCAGCCTGACCCGCCTGACGGCCGACATTCAGGACAATCAGACCCTCATCTTTTTGCTGGACGACCCGGCGGGCTTCCAGGAGGTGGGGGGCGTGCTGGCCAGCAGCGAGGGAGCCGCGGCCCCCGACCCCAAGAGCCTGGAGGGCGTGGACCTGTTCCTGTGGGAGGACTGCCCCGCCCTGACCGGGCTGGAGCTTGGGGAATACACCGACATGCTGGGCCAGAACGCGGCGCCCAGCGAGGCGCTGTTCCAGGGCCTGGCCCTGGCGCGCCGCGGCTTTGCCGAGGGCAAGGAGCTGAAAACGTACGGCGCGGAAAATGAGGCGTTTTTTAAAACCCTGATCGCGGGGGCCAAAGCACAGTGAAGCGGCCGGCCTGGCTGGACCGCCTGCTGCGCCGGACCCGCGGCGCCGAAAATGCCGCGCGGCCCCTGGCCGCGCAGCTGGATAACCCCTATACCCCCGCCTTCGGCGCGCCCCGCCGCTTTGAGGAGTTGGTGAGGCAGCAGGAAAAAGCGCCCCCGCCGCACGGCGGGGGCGGCAGGCAACCGCACAAGTAAGCGCCCCGCGGGCCCTTTGGGGAGGGTGGGGCGAAAGATCACAAAGAACAGGACCGGCGCTGCTTGGAGCGCGCCGGTCCTGTTCTTTTTACTGCGGGCAAAGCGCCCCTGTGCGCCGGGGGGCAAATCAGGCGTCTTTTTCCAGCTTTTTCAGCAGGAGGGCGCACAGGATGGCCGAGACCGCCAGAAGAAGGCCCAGGGGCCACAGGGAACCGGGGCCAAAGCCGCCGTCCAGCATGGCCCGGTACCCCCAGGCCGCGGGAAACAGCCTGCCCGCCGCCCCAAACGCACGGGGGAGCAGTTCGGCCGGGAACATGATGCCGGACAGCATGATGGAGGGCAGAAAAACCAGCTGGGAAAACATGGTGAGCTTTGCCTGGCTTTTGACCGCCAGCCCCAGAACGCTGGCGACCCCCAGCGAGGCCGCGATGAAAATTGCCAGCGAGAGGGTGTACAGCAGCGGATCCCGGGGGCGCGCCGCGCCGAACAGGAGGGGGGCGGCTATGTAGAGGATGGCGCTCATGAGCAGCAGATGAACGAAGGCCGAAAGAAAGGTCGTTGCCAGCCCGAGCGAGAGGGGCACGCCGTTTGCCCGGTAGACCTTTTTGATGTCGCCGCCGTAAATTTCGGACAGGGAGGGCGGCAGGCCCACCAGCGCGCCCATGGAGACCCCCATCACGGTCATGGATTGGATCAGCGTGGCCGAGGCCCCGGGGGTGAGGGAGGTGAAAATGCCGCCCATGACGATGAAGAACAAAAGGGGGACCACATAGCAGGTGATGAGCAGTGATTTGCTGCGGATGTCCAGCCGCCACTGCAGGGCCGCCCCGTATAAAAATGCACTCATTTGCCGTTCCCTCCTGCGATATGGATGAAATTCTGCTCCAGGCTGCCGTGGTCGATGCGAACGTCCAACACGGGGACGCCTTTTTCCCGGCAGCCCTCCAGCAACGCCAGCAGGGTGGCGGAAAGGTCGTTTGACCGGACGCTCTCTTCGCCCTGCGGGGTCTGGATAGTGATGGTGCAGCGCCCCCCCACCGCCTCGGCCAGGCCGGAAACGGGGCCCAGATATGCAATGGCGCCGCCGCTCAGGATTGCAATGCGGTCGCACAGGGCCTCCACCTCGGCCATGTCGTGGCTGGCAAGGATGATGGTCCTGCCCTGCGCTTTTAGCCTGCGGATCTGATCGTGGAGCTGGACCCGGCCTTCCACATCCAGCCCGGCGGTGGGTTCGTCCAGAAACACAATGTCCGGGTCGCCGATCAGGGCCAGGGCCAGGTGCAGCCGCCGCTTTTGCCCGGTGGAAAGCTGCACATACTGTTTTTTTTCCAGAGCATCAATGCCCAGGGCCGCAAGCATGGCGGGGTCGGCGGCGGCCCGGTTCCATTTGGCGAACAGGCGCACGGCCTCCATGGGGCGGATGTGGGCCGGAAGCGAGGACGATTGCAGTTGGATGCCCACCCGGCCGTGGACCGCAATGCGGCCCCCGTCGCAGGTGCGCAGGCCCTCGATGCATTCAAGGGTGGTGGTCTTGCCCGCGCCGTTGACGCCCAGCAGCGCGAAGATTTCGCCTTTTGCGATCTGGAGATCAAGGCCCTTCAGCACGGCGCGGCCGCCGTAGCTCTTGCGCAGGCCCTCCACCTGGATGGCACAATTCATTTTGTTCCCTCCCCCAGCGGATCATAATCCCGCGCGGAGAACCAGGCTTCCAGCGCGGGGCTGATAAAAGCGTTGGCATCCGCCAGCTTTTGCTGCCATTCCTGCGACGGGCCGGCGGGGGCCCCGGCCTCCGCCTTGTCGGAAAGCTTCATCAGGTCGGCCAGCATGGCCGTGTCGCCGCCCGTGAAGTCCAGCACCATGGCCCAATATTTCTCGGCAAAGGCCATACCCCGTTCGCCGGCGGGGGGCACGCCTTCGGCCTGAAGGCGCAGGGCCTCGCCCATCAACTGGCTGACCCGTTCCATCATGATCGGGGCGCTGGCATGGTCGAAACGGCGCCGGAACTGGTTCAGGGTGCGGTCGTCGAGGTGCTTGACGAGCCAGTAAAGCTCGTTTTTCATCTCAAGGTTTGCAATGATATCGGCGTACTTTTTAAAATCCACCGCCTGCATTTGCAGCACCTCGGCCCGCAGCGCCTCCAGTTGGACCAGGGATTCGGACAGGGAGGCGAGCTTTTGGCGGATGGCGGCCGCCTGCTCGGAAAGCGCGGCGGCGACCTCTTCCGGGGTATCCAGGCCGATCAGACGGTTTTTGATGTCGTCCAGCGAAAAGCCCAGATGCTTCATGGACAGGATCTGGTGGAGCAGGATCACGTCCCTGTCGGTATAGAGCCTGCGGCCGCCCCCGCTTTGGGCCGAGGGGGAGAGCAGGCCTTCCCGGTGGTAATATTGCAGGGTGCGCACCGAGACACCCATCTTTTTTGCGATCTCGCCCACGGTCATGTAACCCTGGGGAATCGCCCGGTCGTTTGACATATCTATCACCTCTGTATTCTATTATGGCACGTGACCCTGCGTCACGAGCAAGCCTTTTTATTCCCATTCGACTTCTATATCTTTTCAAATGGTAATTATGTGTATTATTAGTTCGCTTTTATAGTTGTTTTTTGCAAATCAACACGCACTTTATCCGTATTATCCAAAACTTTTGTAGCCAAAATGTAGACAGTGTTTTTCATTCACCTCAACACCTGCAAGCCACCGGATACGATTCAAGGTAGATAAACAGCTTAACAAATAGCATCTCTTTTGAGGTGCTATTTGTTTTTGCCTAATTTTCTTTATCATCGCCAAATTGTGCGAAATCCATATATTATTATTGCAATTTATGCTATAATATATTTTTAAGAAACGGAGGGTTTTATATGAGTGAACTATCAAAACCGGAACCATGGGTAAATACCAAAGAAATTGCCGAGCACATGGGTGTCACTGTGGAAACTGTTCGTAAGTGGATTAAACTTGAAAAAATACCTTGCCACCGTATCGGTAAGCTGTGGAAGTTTAAAGTCAGCGAGGTTGACGAGTGGGTGACAAGCGGGCAGGCAACCGAGTAGTCAGCCATACAGAAAGCGCCCATTTTACTGGTCGCCATAAATTTATGATAGTATATGACAACACAAAATTTATCAAACTCAGCCCCAAAGATTTGAGCGTTGCTCAGTACGATTATATGGAGGAATAAAAATGTCAAGTGCAGCACAGAGAACCGAACTGCAATCTAAAATATGGAAAATAGCCAACGATGTTCGTGGTTCTGTAGATGGATGGGATTTTAAGCAATATGTTTTAGGAACACTTTTTTATCGTTTCATCAGTGAAAACTTTTCTAATTACATCGAGGGCGGGGATGAAAGTATCAAGTATGCAGAGCTTGACGATAGCATCATAACCAAAGAAATTAAAGAAGATGCCATCAAGACTAAGGGCTATTTTATCTACCCCAGTCAGCTGTTTGCCAACATTGCTAAAAATGCGAATACCAATGACAGCTTAAATACCGAATTAAAAACAATCTTCGATGCCATTGAAAGTTCAGCCAACGGCTTTCCCTCTGAACAGGATATCAAAGGCTTATTTGCTGATTTTGATACCACAAGCAACCGTTTAGGCAATACGGTTAAGGACAAAAACAGTCGTTTAGCCGCTGTTATCAAAGGCGTGGAAGAACTGGATTTTGGCAAGTTTGAAGATAACCAGATCGACCTCTTTGGAGATGCCTACGAGTATTTGATTTCTAACTATGCTGCCAATGCAGGCAAATCTGGGGGTGAATTTTTCACGCCTCAAAGCGTTTCCGAGCTAATTGCAAAGCTGGCAATCCACAAGCAAACGAGCATTAACAAGATTTATGACCCTGCCGCCGGCTCCGGTTCGCTGCTGCTGCAAGCGAAGAAGCAATTTGATGCCCATATTATCGAAGACGGCTTCTTTGGGCAGGAAATCAACCACACAACCTACAACCTCGCCCGCATGAATATGTTTTTGCATAATGTCAACTACGATAAATTCAACATTGCACTGGGTAACACTTTGACAGAGCCTCAGTTTGGCAGCGACAAGCCCTTTGATGCTATTGTATCCAATCCTCCCTATTCCATCAACTGGATCGGCAGTGATGACCCTACCCTTATCAACGATGACCGTTTTGCCCCTGCCGGCGTTCTGGCACCAAAGTCGAAAGCCGACTTTGCCTTTGTGCTTCATAGCCTGAGCTATCTTTCCGGCAAAGGGCGGGCAGCTATCGTTTGCTTCCCCGGCATCTTTTACCGTGGTGGTGCAGAGCAGAAAATCAGACAGTATCTGATTGAAAATAACTTTGTGGAAACGGTTATTTCTTTGGCTCCGAACCTTTTTTATGGCACCTCTATCGCTGTTAATATCTTGGTGCTTTCCAAACATAAAAGCGATACAAAAGTCCAGTTTATTGATGCCAGCGGCGAAGACTTTTTCAAAAAGGAAACCAACAACAATGTGCTGACAGAAGATCATATTGAAAAAATCCTGGAGCTGTTTGACCGCAAGGAAGATATTGATCACGTGGCAAAATGCGTAGATAAGGATAAGATTGCAGAAGAAAACTACAACCTTTCCGTCAGCTCTTATGTAGAGGCAAAGGACACGAGAGAAGTGATTGATATCAACGTGCTGAATGCAGAAATTAAAACAACGGTGGCGAAGATTGATCGGCTTCGTGCTGACATTGATGCAATTATTGCAGAAATCGAGGTGTGATGATGAGTAGATTAGAGGAGCTGATAAAGGAGCTTTGCCCCGATGGGGTGGAGTATAAACCCTTGGAATACGCTTTTGATATTTTTGCTGGAGGAGATGTACCAAAGTATTGTTTTTCAGAAACTAGAACAGACGAATATAGTATTCCTATTTTATCTAACGGAATTGAAGATAAGTCTTTATATGGTTGGACAAACAAACCTAAAATTGAAAAGCCAAGTTTAACCATTTCTGCAAGGGGTACTATTGGTTGGACTAGCTATAGAGATTATCCGTTTTATCCTATAGTGCGATTATTAGTAATAACGCCAAAAATTGAAATAAATCTAAAATATGTATATCATTTTATGAAAAGCATCGAAGATGATTACAATGTGCCCAAAGTAGGTATACCGCAACTTACAAAGCCTATGATACAAAACATTCAAATCCCCCTCCCCCCTCTCCCTGTGCAAGAGGAAATTGTCCGCATACTGGACAGTTTCACGGAGCTTACAGCGGAGCTTACAGCGGAGCTTACAGCGGAGCTTACAGCGAGAAAAAAACAGTATGAATATTATAGGGATAGTTTGCTGTTGCGGAACAACAACATTTCTATGGTTCCATTAAAAGCCGTAGTAAAGAGAAGCTGTTCGGGAGGAACTCCCACAAAAGGAAATAGCTCGTACTATGATAATGGGGAGATTCCTTGGTTGCGCACCCAAGATGTGAAGTTTAATGAAATACATGAAATAGCTAGTTTTATAACGAAAGAAGCAGTTGAAAAAACATCTGCTAAATGGATCCCCTCTAACTGTGTTATTGTAGCCATTTCAGGAGCAACAGCCGGACGATGTGCAATTAATAAAATACCTACAACCACCAATCAGCACTGCCTAAACTTGGAGATTGATGATTCAAAGGCTTTATATAAATATGTTTTCTACTGCGTTTATAGCCAATACGAGGAATTGATTTCAAAAAAGCAAGGGGCAAGAGGTGACTTAAACTCATCGTTGGTATTGGGTCTTGATATCCCTATTCCGTATCCGGACGATGTAGAAAAATCACTTGCCGAACAACAACGCATTGTTGACATCCTCGACCGCTTTGATACCCTTTGTAACGACATTTCAAACGGTCTGCCCGCCGAGATAAAGGCAAGACAGCAGCAATATGAATACTACCGTGATAAGCTGCTTGCCTTTCCGAAGGCTGAATTAGAGGTGTAGTATGGGGAAAAGCTTAAATGAAATAGCACAGGAGTTAAAAGATAGCGGCAAAAAAGTTCAGCTAATTTATGCTTTTAACGGAACCGGAAAAACAAGGCTTTCAAGAGAGTTTAAAGATTTAGTTTCACCTAAAAGCGATACTGAGGAAGAAGATGCTGGTTTAGCCAGTAAAAAAATCATTTACTACAATGCTTTTACCGAGGATTTGTTCTATTGGGATAATGATTTAGTAAATGATATTGCTCCAAAGCTTAAAATACAGCCAAATGATTTTACACATTGGGTTTTTGTAGACCAAGGACAAGATGGTCGTATCATTGAAAATTTTCAACATTATACTGATGCTAAATTAACCCCGCATTTTAATGCGCCTTACACCATTCAGGATAACGGGACAGAAAAGACGGTACCAGCTTTTACTGAAGTTACTTTTTCTTATGAACGTGGTAATGACGAGCGTTCGGATAACATTAAAATTTCCAAGGGCGAAGAGAGTTGCTTTGTCTGGAGTGTTTTCTATTCCCTTCTTGAACAAGTTGTTCATGTTTTAGATGAACCAGATGTAAATGATAGAGAAACGCATCAGTTTGACCAGTTAGAATATGTATTTATAGATGACCCCGTAAGCTCATTAGACGAGAACCACTTGATTGAACTGGCAGTAAATTTGGCACAGCTGATAAAAGACAGCAAGTCCGACTTGAAGTTTGTTATTACCACCCATAATCCCCTCTTTTATAATGTGCTGCACAATGAGTTCAAGAAAGCGACATTTAAGAAATACTTTCTTAAAAAAGAGGAAGATTGCCAATATAACTTAACGGATCAACCTAATGATGCGCCGTTTTCCTACCACCTATTTCTAAAAGCTGAAATTGAAAAGGCCATTCAAACAAGCCAAATACAAAAGTATCATTTCAATTTCCTTAGGAATATTTTAGAAAAAACTTCAACATTCTTAGGTTACGAAAACTGGGGAGAGCTTTTGCCTAAGATGGAAGATGGGAAAGCCAATCCCTATGAAAGTAGAATTATTAATATCTCCAGCCATTCAAAGCATTCGGCGGAAGAGATTGTTGAGCTAACCGAAAACGACAAAAGGGTTTTGGCATACTTATTAAAGGAAATCAAGAAAAATCACAAATTCAATCATTGGGAGGGAGATATATGACGGACTGTAAAGCAATCGTTGAATCGAATAACTTTATCGTCTTAGATAAGTACACAAAAATCGAGCAGCAAGGTGCCGGCTACCAAACCGAAGCGGATTTAGAGCGTGAGCTCATCGCCGATTTAGTGAACCAAGGCTATGAACATCTATCAAAGCTCACGACCCCAAAGGCAATGCTTGAAAATGTCCGGGTGCAACTGCAACTGCTGAACAAGATGGAGTTTTCGGATGATGAGTGGAAGCGTTTTTGTGAGGAGTACTTAGATAAACCAAGTGACAGCCACATCGACAAGACACGCAAAATTCATAACGATTATATCTACGACTTTGTTTTTGACGATGGACATATCCAAAACATTTATCTGGTGGATAAAAAGGATATAGCAAAAAACAAGCTGCAAGCCATTTCACAATTTGAACAAACAGGAACCCACACCAACCGATATGATGTCACGATTCTGGTCAATGGGCTCCCACTGGTGCAAGTGGAGCTAAAAAAGCGTGGAATCGCCATCAAGGAAGCGTTTAACCAAGTAAATCGATATAGCAAGGAGAGTTTCAATGCGGAAAACTCTCTGTTTAAGTATCTACAGCTCTTCGTCATCTCCAACGGAACGGACAGCCGTTATTTTGCTAACACCACAAAACGGGATAAAAATAGCTTTGACTTTACCATGAACTGGGCAAAGTCAGACAATGCGCTGATTAAAGATTTGAAGGATTTTACGGCAACATTCTTTCAAAAAAGCACATTGCTCAGTGTGCTCCTGCTCTATTCTGTTTTCGATACCAGCAATAATTTACTCATCATGCGCCCTTATCAGATAGCTGCAGCAGAAAGAATTTTGTGGAAAATTAAAAGCTCCTACCACGCTAAAAAATGGCGCACCAACGAAAGTGGTGGGTATATTTGGCATACAACCGGCAGCGGTAAAACACTGACGAGCTTTAAAGCCGCACGGCTTGCCACGGAGCTGGATTTCATAGACAAAGTGTTTTTTGTGGTGGACAGAAAAGACTTGGACTATCAGACCATGAAAGAATATCAGCGTTTTTCTCCCGATAGCGTAAACGGTTCTGAAAACACCGCCGGTCTCAAACGCAACATTGAAAAAGATGATAATAAAATTATTGTTACCACCATCCAAAAGCTAAATAATCTTATCAAAAGCGAAGCGGATTTACCTATCTACAACAAGCAGGTTGTTTTCATTTTTGACGAGGCACATCGCTCCCAGTTCGGCGAGGCTCAAAAAAATATTCATAAGAAATTCAAGCAGTATTACCAGTTTGGCTTTACCGGCACGCCGATCTTCCCCGAAAATACCCTTGGTGCCGAAACAACGGCTTCTGTATTTGGACGTGAACTGCACTCCTATGTTATCACCGATGCCATCAGAGATGAAAAAGTGCTTAAATTCAAAGTGGATTACAACGATGTTCGCCCTAAGTTTAAGTCAATCGAAATGGAGCAGGATGAGAAAAAGCTGACTGCCGCCGAAACAAAAGAGGAGCTGCTGCACCCGGAAAGAATCAAAGAGATTTCACAGTACATTCTGAACAATTTTAGGGTGAAGACACATCGTTCCCATGCAGGGGCAAAAGGGTTTAATGCCATGTTTGCTGTAAGCAGCGTTGACGCGGCAAAGCTTTACTACGAGGCATTAAATGATTTGCAAAAGGAAAGCGAAAAGCCCCTCAAAATTGCAACGATTTTTTCTTTTGCAGCCAACGAAGAACAAAATGCCATTGGCGAAATTGTTGACGAAACATTTGAGCCTACAGCCATGAACAGCGGCGCAAAAGAATTTTTGACTTACGCCATCAATAATTATAACGTTATGTTCAAAACCAATTTTGGGGTGGAGAGCAAAGAGTTTCAAAATTATTATCGTGACCTTGCAAACCGAGTCAGAAAGCAGGAAATAGATCTTTTAATTGTGGTCGGAATGTTCTTAACGGGCTTTGATGCCCCCACTCTGAACACTCTATTCGTTGATAAAAATCTCCGCTACCACGGTTTGATTCAAGCATTTTCAAGAACCAATCGTATTTATGATTCAACAAAGACGTTCGGGAACATTGTTACCTTTCGAGATTTGGAGAAAGCTACAGTTGATGCCATTACTTTGTTTGGCGACACGAATACCAAAAATGTTGTGCTTGAAAAAAGCTATAAAGAATATATGCAAGGCTTTACCGACATCGCTACTGGCGAAGCTCGTCGTGGCTATGTAGAGATAGTCAAGGAGTTAAACGAACGCTTTCCCAATATCGACGACATCGTGACCGAGAAGGATAAAAAAGACTTTTCCAAGCTATTTGGTGAATATTTGCGGGTTGAAAATATACTGCAAAACTATGATGAGTTTGCAAATTTAAAAGCCTTACAATCTGTCGATATGCAAGACCCAAAGGCCGTTGAAGCATTCAAGTCTGCCCACTATGTAAGCGATGAAGAAATTGCGGCTATGCAAAAAATAGCTGTGCCGGAAGAAAGAATTATTCAAGATTACCGTTCTACCTATAATGACATTCGTGACTGGCTGCGCAAAGAAAACGCCGGTAAGGAAAAAGAGAAATCTTCTGTTGACTGGGATGATGTTGTCTTTGAGGTTGACCTCTTAAAATCACAAGAGATCAATCTGGATTATATCCTTGAACTCATCTTTGAAAAAAACAAAAAGCTGCAAAACAAAAAAACCTTGGTTGAAGATGTGCGTCGTCTCATCCGTTCAAGTGTAGGCAATCGTGCAAAAGAAAGCTTGGTAGTCGATTTTATTAACCAAACTGACTTGGATAAAATCGAGGATAAAGCAAGTATAATAGATGCCTTTTTCTCGTTTGCTCAAGCTGAGCAAAGAAGAGAGGCGGAAGAATTGATTCATGCTGAAGAGCTCAACCAAGATGCTGCAAGGCGCTACATCCTTGCTTCGTTGAAGAAGGAGTATGCCAGTGAAAACGGAACGGAACTCAATGAAGTCCTGCCCAAAATGAGCCCGCTGAACCCTAAGTATTTAACGAAAAAGCAAACCGTATTTCAGAAAATAGCTGCCTTTGTGGAGAAGTTTAAAGGTGTGGGCGGCTCAATATAAGTCAAGAATTTAGAATAAAAAACCAGAGTGGAATTTCTACGTAAGGTGTAGTGGCAAGCAATGCACAGGTATATACTTCCTGTGCTTTTGCTTGTTGGTGCGTTGCCCCAAACCCCAAATGGACAGAGCGTTTTGCTCTGTCCATTTTAAGCCGCTTTGCGTCTGCTGTGCCCACCTTACGGTGTGCTATTTTTCCAAGATTAACGGTCATTATGCGACATGGATTTTATCGTTTTCGCTGGCTGTTCCACACCCAAAACCCTATCAATATTATGTTTCGCCATCTGCAAATCTACCACCTCTTGCCGTGTCTGTTTGTACTCAGCATAGAGTTTGTTTTTCTGTGAAGACAGAGTAGCATATTCCGTTTTCAGTGCATCCATAGGCGGTAGCTTTGCCAGTCCCAGCTTATCAAATTTTTGCTTCGCCGCCTTATGCAAGAGGATATCAGATTCATATGCCACCAGAAATTTTTTGCTATATCCCGACTGGCGATACTGCACATAAATATCACGGGTTTTGCGATAGGTACCGATGCTCTTTTGTAGGCTGGCAATTTCAGAAAGCCGCTTTTCACTTGCCTTTATTTTATCCGACAGCGCATCAAATCCCTGTGCCGCTTCCTCTGCTGCCTTTGCAGACAAAATTTCGCAATCATCAAGTCCATTTTCCTGCAAGTAAATGAGCGTTTTGGCGGCTTCCTTGAGATTAAAGGTCTTTGCCCATTTCTCATATCCTGCACCCTTGCCCTATGGCAGTTTTACTGCCAAATGTGCCCCATGCTTCACCTCGCAACCAGCCTTACGCAGAGCCGTCTTTAGCTCCTCCAGTGTTAGGCTTTTTTCAAAGTTTGCATCAATTAACTCTGCCAAGCTCTCTCGAAGCGTAGGCTGTTTTTCGTCACCAATCCAAATAGCCGCAAGCTATTTTTTCGGCTATCTGCTCCGGTTGCCGCGCTGCGGCGCAGCAAGGTGCGGGGCGCTTTTGTGGCGAATTGCTGTTGTGCTGCAGGCCGGTTTATGGTATACTTTAGTGCATTAGAAGGGCAGGGAGGCACACAGGATGGACAAGCTGGACGAGGCGCGGGCGGCGATCGACAGGATCGACGCGCAGATGGCCGCGCTGTTTGAAGCGCGCATGGCGGCGGCGGCGGCGGTGGCGGCCTATAAAAAGGAGCACGCGCTGCCGGTGCTGGACAGCGCTCGCGAGGCCGCGGTGGTGGAAAAGAACCTGGCCCGGCTGAAAAACAAGGAGCTGGAGCCTTTTTACGCGGCGTACCTTCGGCACCAGCTGGCGCTCTCGCGCCAGTACCAGGCCCAGGTGCTGGGCCGTGACCGGGTGGCCTACCAGGGGGTGGAGGGCGCTTTTGCCCACATCGCCCTGAAAAAGCTGTTCCCCCGCGCGCAGGAGCTGCCCTGCGCCACCTGGGGCAAGGTGTTCGACGCGGTGGAGGCCGGGGACGCGGCGTATGGGGTGCTGCCCTTTGAGAACAGCCACGCGGGGGATGTTTCGGCCGTGCTGGACCTGTGCTTTGCCCACCCGGGGCTGTATGTGACCGAGGTGTGCGATCTGCCGGTGCGCCAGAACCTGCTGGGGCTGCCGGGGGCAAAGCTTTCGGACATTACAAGGGTGTGCAGCCACCCGCAGGCCATTGCCCAGAGCGAGCGGTTTTTAAAAAGCCTTTCGCTGCCCGCCGAGGACTGCCTGAACACCGCGGTGGCGGCCAAAAAGGTGGCCGAGAGCGGCGATAAGACCCTGGCGGCCATTGCCAGCGAGGAGACCGCCGCCCTGTACGGCCTGCAGGTGCTGGCGGCGGACATCAACTCGGACGGCGACAACACCACCCGCTTCATCGTGATTGGGCGGGAGCTGCCGGTCAGCGGCGACCGGTTCAGCCTGCTGTTCACGGTGGACCACAAGGCCGGAAAACTGGCCGCGGTGATCCAGGCCATCGGCGCGGCGGGCTTTAATATGGAGTGCATCAAGAGCCGCCCCATGCCGGGCGTGCCCTTTGAGTATTATTTTTACGTGGAGCTGGAGGGCCAGCCCGGTGCGCAGGGGACCAAGGCCCTGCTGAGCGAGCTGGAACGGGTGTGCAACACCCTGCGGGTGCTGGGCATTTTTACGAGGCAGTGACCATGACAAGGAGCGAAGGTATGAAATTGACCATGCGGCTGGGCGAGCGCAGCTATGACATTGTTTTAAAGCGGGGCGCGCTGGCAAATCTGGGCCAGCTGGCAAATCTGGCCCGCAAGGTGTTTATTGTGACCGACAGCGGCGTGCCCCCCGAATACGCCGCCGCAGTAAAGGCCCAGTGCGCCGAGGGCGTTATTTACACCGTGCCCCAGGGCGAGAGCAGCAAAAGCCTGAAAACCTACGAGGCGCTGCTGTGCGCCATGCTGGAGGCAGGGTTTGGCCGCGGCGACGCGGTGGTGGCTGTGGGCGGCGGCGTAGTGGGGGACCTGGCGGGCTTTGCGGCCGCCACCTACATGCGAGGCGTGGACTTTATCAACTGCCCCACCACCACCCTGGCCCAGATTGATTCCTCGATTGGAGGAAAGGTGGCGGTGGACCTGGGCCGGGCAAAGAACATCGTGGGGGCCTTTTGGCAGCCCAAGCTGGTGGTGGTGGACCCGGACACCCTGGCCACCCTGCCCCGCCGCCATTTTGTGAACGGCCTGGCCGAGAGCGTGAAGATGAGCCTGACCAGCGACGCCGAGCTGTTCGAGCTGTTTGAGACCGGGGATGTGGACGCGGAGATCGAGACCATCATCCGCCGCAGCCTGCTGATCAAAAAGAGCGTGGTGGAGCGGGATGAGACCGAGCAGGGCCTGCGGGCGATCCTGAATTTGGGCCACACGCTGGGGCATGGCATCGAGGCGGTAAAGGGCGTGACCGGGCGGCACAAAAACGGCCTTTACCACGGCGAATGCGTGGCGCTGGGCATGCTGCCCATGATCGAGGACAAGCGCCTGCAAAAACGGGTGCGGGCGGTGTACCGCAGGCTGGGCCTGCCCGCCCGGGCGGCTTACGACAAGCAGAAGGTGCTGGCCTATATGCTGCACGACAAAAAGGCGCGGGGCGGCCAGATCACCCTGGTGAAGGTGCCGGGCCTTGGCTGCTGGCGGCTGGACAAAGCGCCGCTGGCCGAGCTGGAACGCATCGTGATGGGGAAGTGACGAGATGAAAAACACCTTTGGCAGCGCGGTGACCGTGACCATTTTCGGCGAGAGCCACGGCCCCGCCGTGGGCGCGGTGCTGGACGGTTTAGCGGCGGGCCTGCCGGTGGACGGGGAATACATCGCCCGGCAGATGGACAAGCGCAGGGCCAAGCCCGGCGGGCTTTCCACCGCCCGCGCCGAGGCGGACCAGGTGCGCTTTTTGAGCGGGGTATGGAACGGGCGCACCACCGGCACGCCGCTGGCGCTGGTGATCGAAAACCAGAATACCCGCCCGGGCGACTACGCCGCGGGCGCGGGGCTGGCGCGGCCCGGCCACGCCGACTGGGCCGCCCATATGAAATACGGCGGCTTTGAGGACTGGCGGGGCGGCGGCCATTTTTCCGGCCGGGTGACCGCCGCGCTGACCGCCGCGGGCGCTGTGTGCCGGGGGGTGCTGGCCGCCAAGGGCGTGCTGGCCGCCACCCACATCCGCGAGGTAGCGGGCGTGCCGGACGCGCCCTTTGCCCAAAATCCGGCGGAACTGCAAGCCCAGATCAGGGCCCTGGCGGACGCGGAAGGCTTTCCGGTGCTCTGTGCCGGGGCGGGCGAAAAGATGCAGGCAGCCATCCGGGCGGCGGGCGCCGAGGGCGACAGCGTGGGCGGCATTTTGGAGACCGCCGCCGCCGGCCTGCCCGCCGGCATCGGCGAACCTTTTTTTGACAGTGTGGAGAGCACCCTTGCGCACCTGCTGTTCAGCGTGCCCGCGGTAAAAGGGGTGGAGTTCGGTGCGGGGTTTGGCTTTGCAGGCATGAAGGGCAGCGAGGCAAACGACCCGCTGCGGCTGGAGGACGGGCACATCACCACCGCAACGAACCACAACGGTGGGGTGAACGGGGGGGTGGCCAACGGCATGCCCCTGGTGCTGCGCAGCTGCGTGAAACCCACCCCCAGCATTTACAAGCCCCAGCGCACCGTGGACCTTGCAAGCGGCGCCGAGGGGGAGCTGCGCATCCAGGGCCGCCACGACCCCTGCATTCTGCACAGGGCCGCGGTGGTGCAGACCGCCGCGGTGTGCATCGGCCTGCTCGACCTTTGCACCCAGCGCTTCGGCACGCTGTGGCAGGCGGAATAGGGGGCGGCGCATGGAATACGGATTGATCGGCGGCGCGCTGGGGCACAGCTACTCAAAGCTCATTCACGAACAGCTGTGCGGCTATCCATATGAGCTGTGCCCCCTGCCCGCTGAGGCCGATGCCCGGGCCTTTTTGCGGGCCAGGGCCTTTAAGGCCGTGAACGTGACCATTCCCTACAAACGCCTGGCGCTGGAATGCTGCGACGAGGCCGACCCCCGGGCGGCGGCCATCGGCGCGGTGAACACCCTGGTGAACCGGGGCGGCAGGCTGTTTGGCTATAACACCGATTACGACGGGTTTTCGTACCTGGCCCGGGCCCACGGGGTGAACTTTTCGGGCCGCACCGTGCTGGTGCTGGGAACCGGCGGCACCAGCCGCACCGTGACCGAAGCGGCAAAAGCGGGCGGAGCCAAAGAGGTGCTGTATGCCAGCCGCGCGGGGGGGCCGGGGACCCTGGACTACAGCCGGGCCGCGGCCCGGCAGGAGGTGCAGGTGGTGGTGAACACCTCGCCCGCGGGCATGTACCCGGAGGTGGAGAGCTGCCTTTTGGACCCGGCGGCCTTCCCGCAGCTGGAGGCGGTGCTGGACGTGGTGTATAACCCCTTCAAGACCGAGCTGGTGCAGCGAGCCGGCGAACTGGGGGTCACGGCGGCCGGGGGCCTGGAAATGCTGGTGGCCCAGGCGGTGTATGCCGCCCGGCTTTTTACCGGGCAGGAAATACCCGAGAAGTGCATCGACCCGGTGTTCCGCAGCATTTGGGCCGACCGAGCCAACATTGTGCTGGTGGGCATGCCCAGCAGCGGCAAGACCACCATCGGCCGGATGCTGGCCAAGGCGCTGGACAAGCGCTTTGTGGACCTGGATACGGAGATCGAACGGGCCAGCGGCCAGTCCGTGCCCTCGATTTTTGAGACCCAGGGGGAGGCGGGCTTCCGCCGGTGGGAGCAGCGGGTGGCCGGGCGCTTTGCAAAGGAGAGCGGGCAGGTGCTCTCGTGCGGGGGGGGCGTGGTGAAGACCGCCGCCAACGTGCGTGCGCTGCGCCGAAACGGCGTGGTGCTGTTTATCGACCGGCCGGTGGAAAAGCTGCGGGTGGGCGGCAGCCGCCCTTTGTCCACCGACCGGGAGGCGCTGGAGCGCATGGCAGCCCAGCGCGGGCCGCTGTACCGGGCGGCGGCGGACATCACGGTGGACAATTCCGGCGAGCCCTTTGCAAGGGCCGCCGCGGCCGCAAAGGAGGCAATTTGTGCGTATTTTGGTATTGAACGGCCCTAACCTGAACCTGCTGGGGGTGCGGGAGCCGGGGCTGTACGGCACGGTGGACTACGAGGGCCTGGTGGAGCTGATCCGCGCCGAGTGTGAGCGGCTGGGGATCGAGGCGGAATTTTACCAGTCCAACCACGAGGGAGATCTGGTGGACGCCATTCAAAACGCGCGGGGCCGGTGCGACGGGCTGGTGCTGAACCCCGGGGCCTACACCCACACCAGCATTGCCATTCTGGACGCGCTCAAGGCGGTGGCGCTGCCCGCCGCCGAGGTGCATATTACCGACATTGCCCAGCGGGAGCCGTTCCGGCAGGTGAGCTATGCGGGCATGGCCTGCCAGGCGCATTTTATCGGGCAGGGGCTGCAGGGGTACCTGAACGCGGTGCGGTTCATCCGCCAAACCGTCGGGGCCGAGGGCTGAACCGCCCCGCCCATCATAAACACAGAGAGGAAACGTTGACAGTATGATCATCTCCACAAAGCGGGGCACGCCCCAGGAAGAACTGCAAAAGATCGTTGCGGAATTTGAGGCGCAGGGCCTGGAAGTGACCCTGATCCGAGGCACGGACTACAACGTGTTCGGCCTGGTGGGCGACACCACCAAGATCAATGAAAAGGTAGTGGCCGCAAACCCCTGGGTGGACAGCGTGACCCGTGTGTCGGCCCCTTACAAAAAGGCGAACCGCCTGTTCCACGAGGCCGACACCGTGGTGGACGTGGCGGGTGTGAAGGTGGGCGGCCGCGAAAAGGTGGCGGTGATCGGCGGGCCGTGCAGCATTGAGTGCGAGGAGAGCACGGTGGAGATCGCCCGGGCGGTAAAAGCTGCGGGCGGCTGCATGCTGCGGGGTGGGGCGTATAAGCCCCGCACCTCGCCCTATGCCTTTCAGGGGCTGGGCACCGAGGGCATTCTGGACATGGTAAAGGCCCGCGAGGCCACCGGCCTGCCCATTGTGAGCGAATTGATGAGCGAGGAGCGCATCGATGAGTTTGAGGAGTACGTGGATCTGGTGCAGATCGGCGCGCGGAACATGCAGAACTTCCAGCTGCTGAAGGCGGTGGGCAAAATGAAAAAACCCGTGCTGCTGAAGCGGGGCCTTGCCAACACCATTGAGGAGTGGATCATGAGCGCCGAGTACATCATGGCCGGCGGCAACGAGAAGGTGATTTTCTGCGAGCGGGGCATCCGCACCTTTGAGAAGTACACCCGCAACACGCTGGATCTTTCGGTGATCCCCATTTTAAAAGAAAAGACCCATCTGCCCATCGTGATCGACCCCAGCCACGCCACCGGAAACTGGCGCTATGTGGAGGCCATGAGCCTGGCGGCGGTGGCTGCCGGGGCCGACGGCCTGATCATTGAGGTGCACGCGGACCCGGAACACGCCTGGTCGGACGGGGCGCAGAGCCTGAAGCCCCAAAAGTTTGCCGAGGTGATCGCCAAGTGCCGCGAGGTGGCCCGCGTGGTGGGCCGCGACCTGTAAGCACTGCAAAAAAACGACCCCAGGAGGTGTTCCCATGATCGTGCGCATCGGGCCGGGCGGGGACCGGCCGTTGGAGTTTGCGGCGCCCCCCTCCAAGAGCATGGGCCACAGGGCTGTGCTGGCGGCGGGGCTGGCCACCGGCCTTTCCCGTGTTTACAACCTGGGCATGAGCCAGGACATCAAGGCGACGCTGGGCGCGGTGCGCCAGTTCGGGGCGAAGGTGCGCCCCACCGACCGGTTTGTGGACATTGAGGGCCGGGGCGGCTTTGCCACGATCCTGCGCCCGGTGGACTGCGGCGAGAGCGGCAGCACCCTGCGCTTTCTCATCCCGATCCTGAGTTTGACCGGCCAGCAGGTGGAATTTACCGGCCGGGGGCGGCTGTTCGGCCGCCCCATGGAGGTGTATCAGGACATTTTTGATTCCCAGGGGCTGCTGTTTGCCCAGACCCCCGAGGGCATTACCATAAAAGGGAGGCTTGCGCCGGGGGAGTACCGGGTGCGGGGGGATGTTTCGAGCCAGTTCATCAGCGGGCTGCTGTTCACGCTGCCCCTTCTGCACCGGGCCAGCACGCTGGAGATCCTGCCCCCCTTCGAGAGCCGCAGCTATGTGGAGCTGACCCTCGCCGCCCTGCGCCAGTTCGGCGTGCAGGCGGACTGGGATCCGGAGCGGGAGAACACCCTGCTGGTGCCGGGCGGCCAGCGCTACCGCAACCGGGAGTACACGGTGGAGGGCGACTACAGCCAGGCCGCGTTTTTTGCGGTGCTGGGCGCCGTGCGGGGCGGCGTGACCATTCGGGGGCTGGCCCTTTCCTCCGGCCAGGGGGACGCGGCCATTCTGGAAATATTGGAGCGCTGCGGCGCCAAGTTTACCCGCCAGGGCGACACCGTGCGCTTTGAAAAGAGCCCGCTTGCAGCTACCCGCATCGACCTGGCCGACTGCCCGGACCTGGGGCCGATCCTGATGGTGCTGGGCCTGTTCTGCGAGGGCGAGACCGTGATCGAGCACGCGGGGCGGCTGCGCATCAAGGAGAGCGACCGGATTGCCTCCATGCAGGAGGAACTGCAGAAGTTCGGCGGAAAGCTGACCTGCGAGGGCGAGACCGTGACCGTGCAGGGCGCGCCGCTGGTAATGCCGGGGCGGCTGTACGGCCACAACGACCACCGGGTGGTGATGGCGCTGACCATTGCCGCCGCCGCCGCGGGCTACCCGGCCGAGCTGGCCGGCGCGCAGGCCGTGGCCAAGAGCTGGCCGGAATTTTTTGCCGTTTTGCAGCAGGGCGGCTGGCAGATCGAGGGGGAGCAGGAATGAGGCGGGAGAGCCGTTTTGTGATCGTGGGGCTGGGGCTGCTGGGCGGCGCCTATGCCCGGGCCCTGCGAAAAGCGGGCTACAGCCGGGTGGCGGCCATCGATCTTTCGCAGGAGGCGCTGGACTTTGCGCTGCGGGAGGGCTATATTGCCGAGGGCCTTACCGAAGGGTTCGGATCCCTGCTGGAACAGGCGGATTATCTGATCTTTTCGTTATATCCAACTGCGCTTATACAATGGGTAGAAACATATGGGGCGCATCTGCGCCCCGGCTGCCTGTGCACCGATGTGTGCGGCGTAAAGGAAGGCCTTGTGCAGCGGGTGCAGCAGCAGCTGCCCGCGGGGGTGGAGTTCATCGCCAGCCACCCCATGGCGGGCAAGGAGCTTTCGGGGGTGCAGAACGCGCAGCTGGTGGATTTTGCGCCCGCCAATTTTTTGATCACCCCCACTGAACGAAACACCCCGGAGGGCCTTGCCTTTGCGCGGCAGCTGGCCGCCGTGCTGGGCTTTGCGCACGTTCGGGTGCTGAGCCCGGCCGAACACGACCGCATGATCGGCTATGTGAGCCAGCTGACCCACGCCATTGCGGTGAGCCTGATGTGCGCGCCGGGCGCGGAGAGCTTTGCGGCCTACACCGGCGACTCGTTCCGGGATCTGACCCGGATCGCCCGCATCAACGACAAAATGTGGGCGGAGCTGTTTTTGTGGAACCGGGAAAACCTGGCCGAGGAGATCGACGGCTTTGCGGCCAGGCTGGAGCAGCTGAAGGGCTTTTTGCAGGCGGGCGACCGGGCCGGGCTGGAGGCCATGTTCCGCGCCTCCACCGCTGCCCGCGCGGCCTTTGACCTGAAAGAGAAGGAGGGGTGAGCGCATGGCCCGCATAGAGGGGCAAAAGGCAAAGCTGCTGCTTTTGCTGCGCATTCTTGCCCGCTATACCGACGAGGATCACTGGATCACAGTGCCCCGCATCCTGGAGCTGCTGGGGGCCGAGGGCGTGAACGCGGAGCGCAAGAGCGTTTACGCCGACATTGAGACCCTGCGGGAACTGGGGTGCGACATCGCCCAGCAGAAGGGCCGCGGCGGCGGGTACTGGCTGGCCGGGCGCACCTTTCAGCTGCCCGAGCTCAAGCTGCTGGTGGACACGGTGCAGGCCTCCAAGTTCATCACCCAAAAAAAGAGCGAGCAGCTGATCAAAACGCTCTCGAACTTTGCCAGCGAGTACCAGGCGCGGGACTTGAAGCGGCAGGTGTTTGCTTCCAGCCGGATCAAGACCATGAACGAGAGCATTTACTACAACGTGGACGCGCTGCACCGGGCCATTGCGGAAAACCGGCAGGTGCGGTTTGTGTATCAGGACTGGACACTGGAAAAGAAAAAAGCGGCCCGGCGGGGCGGGGGCGCTTATACGGTAAGCCCCTGGGCGTTGCTGTTCGAGGACGAAAACTACTATCTGGTGGCCTACGAGGAAAACCGGGGCCTGCGCCATTACCGGGTGGACAAGATGGCCTCGATCTCGCTGCTGGAGGCGGGCCGGCTGGGGGGCACGGAATACGACCCGAACAGCATGCGGGACTATGCAAAGCCCATGTTCAGCATGTTCGGCGCGCCGGTGCAGCGGGTGGAGCTTGCCTGCGACGCGGGCATGATCGGCCCCATGCTGGACCGGTTCGGCGTGGAGGCCACGGTGGTGCCGCAGCCCGGCGGAGGCTTTACCCTGTATGCCGATGTGGCGGTGAGCCCGCCGTTTTTCGGCTGGGTGTGCGGGTTTGGCGGCAAGGTGCGCATCGCCGGGCCGGACCCGGTGCGGCGGGAGTTTTTGGCCGCGCTGGAACGGATCCGCACCGCGCACGGGGAATGAATGCACAAAAAAGCAGGAGCGATGTAAAATCGCTCCTGCTTTTTTGTGCGCTGAACCGGCGAAAGCGCCGGGGATGAATTTGCCACCGGGCGCTTTGCACCAAAATTTTTTACCACCATTTGATGAGGTCGGTGACCTGCTGGCGCAGGGCGATGAATTCGGGAGCCGCGATGTCCCGCGGCATGGGCAGCGGGTTTTCCAGCTCGCGCTTGATGGAGGTGGGCTTGTTGGAGAGCACCAAAATGCGCTCGCCCAGGTACACCGCCTCCTCAATGTTGTGGGTGATGAAGATGACCGTGGTGCCGCTCTGCTTCCAGAGGTTGAGCAGCTCGTTTTCCAGGCGGTAGCGCAGCTCGGTGTCCAGCTGGCCGTAGGGTTCGTCCATGAGCAGCAGCTCCGGCTCGGTGGCGAACGCCCGGGCGATCACCACCCGCTGCAGCATGCTGGCGGAGAGCTGGTCCGGGTAGTAGCTGCGAAAGGGGGTCAGGCCTACCAGCTCCATGTATTTTTCGGCCTGGCGGCGCACGGTCTCGGGCTTTGCGCGCTTTAAAGAGAGCCCGAACTGCACATTCTGCTCCACCGTGAGCCAGGGCATGGTGGAATACTCCTGAAAAATATAGGCCACGCTGTGCTTTTTCAGATCCGCCGGTTCGCCGTCGATGGAGATGGAGCCGGCGGTGATGTCGTACAGGCCGGTGAGGCTGTTCAAAAAGGTGGTCTTGCCGCAGCCGGTGGGGCCCACGATACACAAAAATTCACCCTTTTTTACCTCGAATGACACATCGTTCAGCACCAGAAGGTCGCCGAACCGCTTGGTCAGGTGGTCTACCTTTACTTTTACGGGCCTTTCCATAATGCGGCGCCTCCTTACTGTGTGGGGTCCATTTCCCGGGTGATCTCTTTGCGCAGCCTGAGAAACGCAGGGTCTATATAGCTGCGGGGCCGGGGCAGGTCGACGATGTATTCCTTGCGGATGGCACAGGGGCAGTTTGTGAGCAGGATGATGCGGTCGGCCAAATAGAGCGCTTCCTCGATGTTGTTGGTCACGAAGAGCACGGTGCGCTTTTCGGTGCGCCAGATGCGCTCGACCTCCTCTTCCATCATGTAGCGGGTCTGCGCGTCCAGGTGGCCGAAGGGCTCGTCCATCAGCAGCACCTTGGGGTCGCTGCAGTAGGCGCGGGCAATGCCCACCCGCTGCTGCATGCCGCCCGAGAGCTGGTTGGGGTAGCACTTTTCGAAGCCGGTGAGGCCCACCAGGTCGATGAAATACTGGGCGCGCCTGCGGCGCTCGGCTTTTGGAAGCCCCTGGGAGGCGGGGCCGAACTCCACATTGCCCAGCACGGTGAGCCAGGGGAAAAGCGAGGTGGTCTGATACACCACGCCCCGGCTGGGTGCGGGCGCATGCACCGGTCTGCCCTCCATCTCCACGGTGCCGGAGGAGGGGGTATCCAGCCCCGCCAGCAGGTTCAGGAGGGTGGTCTTGCCGCACTGGCCCGGGCCGAACAGCACCAGGAACTCGTTCTCCCGCACCTCAAAACTCACGTCGCCCAGCACCGGGTACTCGCCGCCGGCCGGGCTTTCAAAGCTGTGGGCCAGGTGTTCGCAGCGCAGGATTACTTGGCTTGTTTGTTCCATCTGCAAAGCCTCCCTTCCAGTGCGCGCATCAGGGTTGAAAGAAGATACCCGATTACGCCGATCGCGATCATGCCCACGATGATCTGGGTGATGTTGCCGTTGTTCATGCCCATGGTGATGATCCAGCCCACCCCGTTTTGGGAGTAGATGATCTCGGCAGCCACCTCGGCGGCCCAGCTCACGCTCAGGGCGATCTGCAGCCCCGCAAAGATATAGGGCACCGAGGAGGGGAAGATGACATGGGTGAAGATGCGCCCGCGCCCGGCGCCCAGCATGCGGGCGGCCCCGATGAGCCTGGGGTCCACGCTGCGGGCCCCCTCGTAGGAATTGATGGTCACATAGGTGAAGCTGGCCAGAAAGATGATAAAGATCTTGTTGGCGCTGCCCAGGCCGAACCACAGGATGGACAGGGGAATCCAGGCGATGGGCGGGATGGGGCGGACAAACTCGAAAATGGGATTGATCACGGCCCGGGCCGTCGGCGACAGGCCCATGGAGATGCCGATGGCCATGCCGATGGCCGACGCCACCGAAAAGCCCAGCAGCACCCGCCACAGGCTGATGCCCGCGTGCTCCAGGATGGTGTTGCGACCGATGGGCACCACCATGGCGTTAAAGAACGCCCGGAATACTTCCAGGGGGGCGGGCACCTGCACCCGCCCGGCCGAGAATACAGAGGCCAGCTGCCAGGCGGCCAGAAGGGTGGCAAAGGAGATGAGCACCCACACCAGCGCCTGCCGGTTTGCCTGAAACCATTTGCCGAAAGAACGGCCTGCATTGCGCATGGGTCAGTTCCTCCTTTTTACCAGTTTTTTTGCCAGCAGGTCCAGCAGCGCGCTCAGCGCCGCGCCGATGAGCCCGATCACGATCATGCCCACCACGATGATATCGGCCCGGCCCATCTGGCGGGCCATTTGGATCATGTAGCCAAGGCCGCTGGTGGAGGCCAGCAGCTCGGCGGCCACCAGGGCCATCCAGGCCGAACCCAGCGAGGTTTTGAGGCCGGTAAAGATCATGGGCCAGGCGGTGGGAAGCGCCACCCGCAGCAGGACCTGAAGGTCCGAGGCGGCAAAGGTCTGGGCAACCCAGATGTGCACCTGCCGCGTTTGCTTGATGCCCGCGTAGGAGTTCACCACGCAGGCGATCATGGCGGAGATGAAGATGATCGCCACCTTGGCGCCGTAGCCGATGCCGAACCACAGGATCATGAGAGGGATCCAGGCCAGGGGCGGGATGGGGCGCAGCAGGTCGAACAGGGGCTTTACAAACAGGTCCACCTTTTTGTACCAGGCCATGGCCACGCCCAGCGGCACCCCGATCACCGCGCCGGCCAGGTACCCGCCCAGCGCGATTTTGAGGCTGGTGAAGATGTGGGTCCACAGGCTCGCGCCGTCCGGGTTTACGCCGCCGCCCAGCTTGTAGGCAAAGGCCCGGCACACGGCCATGGGGCTGGGAAGCATGTAGTCCGGCATCAGGTGCAGCCCGTCGGTCACCAGCTGCCACAGGCCCAGCACGGCCAGAACGCTGACCAGCGACAGCCAGCGGTATTTTTTGCGTTTCATATCACACCAACTTTCTTGCCGTAAAAGGGTGCGGCGCGCGATGCGCGCCGCACCCGCCCCGCAGGGTTCAGCCGGCGAGCACCTTGTTCAGATACTGGTCGGTCACATTGGTTTCGAACAGGCCCATCTTGCCGTCCTCCACCTTGCCGGTGGAGTGCATGAACTCGGCCATGATCTTGAGGAACTGCCCATTCTCGCGGGCCTTCATGTCCTCTTTGGTCAAAAAGTGGATGCGGCCGATGTCCTGGGCGATGTTCGCCTCGTCCACCTCGGAAGCGTTCTCGGTGTAGTATTGGGCAAGCAGCTGCTTTGCCATTTCAGGGTCGTCGTTCAGGGCCTGGTTCGCGGTGTAGACCGCGTCGAGGAATTTGACGATCAGCTCCGCCGTCTGCTCGTTTTCCAGTGATTTTCCGTTGGCCACCATCATGTCCACCACCGGGATGTCCAGCTGCTTGAGGCCGCCGATGTTCACCCAGCCGTTGTCCAGCGCCATGAAGCTGAAGGGGGGCATCAGGCCCACCACATCGCCCTCGCCCGCCAAAAAGGCCTGGTAGCCCTGGGCGGTGTCCATGTTGATGGTGGAGATGTCGGTGTCGGCAAGGCCCAGGGCCTCTAAGTATTTGAGCTCGTTGAGCTGCTTGATGGTGCCGATGTCCAGAATGAATTTGGCGCCCTTTACGGTTTCGGCATTGCCCAAAAGGTCGGGGTAGTCCGGGTTCGCGCCCTTTACCTGGGCGATGGGGCTGTCGGGCCGGACATAGAGGCCGATGCCGTCGCTGGCCTCCAGCAGATCGCCCACCAGCACGCCGCCGTAGGCGGCCACGCTGGTGACCGCAGCCACGCCGATGGTGGATACATCCCACAGATCGGCGCCCAGCGCCTCGTTCATGGGGGCGCCGGTGGAGAAGGTGAGGGGCTCGATTTTGAAGCCCCGCTCCTCGTCCAGCTTGTTTTCCATGACGTACTTGACCGGCAGGCTGGTGACCAGGGGCATCACCGCCACCCGCAGGGTGGGCAGTTCGCCCGCGGGCGCGGACCCGCCCTGGCTCTGGGGGGCGGCCGGGGCCGAAGCCGGAGCGGAGGCGGAGGGCGCCCCGCCGCAGCCTGCCAGCAGCCCTGCCGCCAGGCACAGCGCCAGCAAAAGACTTGTGAGTTTTTTCATGTGTGGTTCCTTCCTTTCCTTGAAACGGTTTTTATCGGTCGCGGCCCCCGCGCGGGGGCCCGGAAAACGAGGGGGATCAGAAATCCTCTTCCTTGTCGTACAGGGCAATGATGTAAGGGTGGTCCGGGTCGAAGTTCCCGGTGAGCTTTTTGGGGTGAGGTACCCGGCCCGGCTGGCGGTTGCCCTGCCCGGTTACCCCGGCGCCCGCGCAGCCCAGGTCCTGCCGCGCATCGTTTACCGCCCGCATGAGCTCGGCCACGATCCCGGGCTTCTCGGCGTAAAGGTTTGTGGTTTCGCCCGGGTCTGCGGCAAGATCGTACAGCTCCCGGCGGGGGCCGTCCTCTTTAAACAGGTGCAGCTTGTACCGGCCCCGGCGCACCGCTTCCAGCGTTTCAAAACGATAGTAGCGGAACTCGGCCCGGCCCTCGCCCCCGCCGCGCAGCAGCACTTCTGTGAGGTCCGCTCCGTCGATGATGCGGTCTGTGGGCAGCGCGGCCCCCGCCAGATGGGCGAAGGTGGGCAAAAAGTCGATGTGGGAGGAGAGCGCCCCGCACACCTTGCCCTTTGGCATGGCAGCGGGCCAGCTCATGATGCAGGGCACCCGCTGGCCGCCCTCCCAGGTGGAGCACTTGGCCCCCCGCAGCGGGCCGTTGCTGGCCCCGTGGTCGGCGCGGGAACCGTTGTCTGAGGTGAAAACGATGAGGGTGTTATCGTGAAGGCCAAGCTGCTTCAGCTCGGCTTCCAGGGCGGCGAGGGCCCAATCCACCGCGGCCACACAGGCGCCGAAATCGCCGTTCTGCGATTCCGCAACGAACCGCTCGGGGGCGTAGAGAGGCAGGTGCACCTGCAGGGGGGCCAGATTGAGATAAAAAGGCTTGCCCGCCTGTGCGCTTTCGCGGATAAAGCGCACGCACTGCTCCACATACCGCTCGATCAGGCCCCGCTGGTCGGGCTGCTGCTGAATGACCTCCTCGCCCTCCAGAAGGGGCAGGGGCGGGAAATCCCTGTCCACCTGTTCCACCGGGGCCCAGGTGCGGCGCTGGCGGCCCATGTCGTTGCTGTAGGGCAGGCCGTAGTACCGGTCGTAGCCGTAGCGGGTGGGCAAAAATTCCGGCTGGTCGCCGCAGTGCCACTTGCCCACCAGCATGGTGGCGTACCCCGCCGACTTGAGGGCCTGGGGCAGAGTGTATTCCCCGTGGCTGATGCCGATGCCCTGCCCCGGCATGAGCACGGCCTTGCCCTCGAAGGAGGAAAAGCCGATGCGGTTGGGGTAGCAGCCGGTCATTAACGCGCCCCGGCTGGGGCTGCACACCGGAGAGGGGGCGTAGAAATCGGTGAAGAGAACGCCGTTTTGCGCCAGCGCGTCCACATGCGGGCTGCGGTTGACGGGGGAGCCGTAGCAACCAAGGTCGCCGTAGCCCATGTCGTCGCAGTTGATGAGAAGAATATTCGGTTTCAGGGCCATGCAGATCACCTCCCTTGCGGTTTACAGCCCGAACGGGCGGATAAATTCTTTAAAATCCACCACCGTGTGTTCCCGCCGCGCCTTTTCGGCGGCAAACGCCATGAGATGGCTCTCCAGAGATTGGGCCAGGGCGGTGGGCAGGGCGCTGCCGCCGGCCACGCCGGCCACAAAGCTGCCCGTGAGGCCCCGGTCGCCGCCGTGATGGCCCTCGGCGGGCACGTCCAGGCGGATCCGGGTCTTTTTCATGGAGGCAAAATCCGTGAGGGTGATCAGGTTTTTTGCCAGGTCCCCCTGGATCTCGCCCCTGGTGCCCATGAGGTGCACGATGCGGGTGATGCGGCTGGAAAAAGCGGTGATGGTGAGCTGGGCGTCCACCCCGTTTTCAAAGTGCAGGCTCACCGCCTGGTGGTCGGGCACGTTGTTGCCGCAGGCGTACACACAGCGGCCGTAGCCGGTGTACAGCAGCGCATGGTCCAGGTCGTGGGTGGCATCCTCCAGTTCCACAATGGGGCGCAAAAAGGCGCCGGGGAGGAACCCGTGGTAGAGCCGCACCGCATTGTAGGGGCAGGTCTGTGCGGTGGGGCAGCCCTCGGCGCACCGGTCCGGCGCGCCGGCCGGCCGGTTTGCGGGGGTGAATTCCACCAGAGAGCCGGTGGAGGAAATGTGTTGCACCGGGCTGCCGGCCAGCCAGCGCAGGATGTCCAGGTCGTGGCAGCTCTTGGCCAGCACCAGCGGGCTGGAGCAGCTTTCGTCGCGCCAGTTGCCCCGCACATAGCTGTGGGCAAAGTGGTAAAAGCCGATGTCCTCTTCGTACTGCAGGTTGACGAGCCTGCCCACCGCCCCCTCGTCCAGCAGCTTTTTGATCTGCAGAAAAAAGGGGGTGTAGCGCAGCACGTGGCACACGGCAAAGATCTGCCCCTCGGCGGTGTTCTGCGCGCAGTCCTTCCAGATGCGCACGCATTCTTCGGGGGTGTTGGAGATGGGCTTTTCCAGCAGCACATGGTAGCCCGCCTGTTTTGCCAAAAGGGCCGGTCGGTAGTGCATGCCGTCCTGGGTGCAGATGAGGGCCGCGTCGGCCAGGCGGGGCGCGGCGAACAGCTCCTCGTAGCCGGCAAAGCTCCGCTCGGGCGGGATGCCGTGCAGCTCGCTGAACTCGCGGCGGCGCACCACGTCCGGCTCGGCCACGGCGATGATGCGCAGCTCGCCGGGGTGTTCCAGCGCATAGGTTCCGTACACATGGCGGCCCCGGTCCCCCGCGCCCACCACCACTGCTGTGACAGGGTTCATTCCGCTTCACGCTCCTTTTTTGTTCGGTGTGCTTTCATTATAAGAGCAGCGGCCTGGGGCCCGCATTCATTTTGTTGCCCATTGTCTGCACTTTTTTGCTCTGCTGGCAGGTATTTTTTGGAGTAAAAGCAATTTGTGCCGGCGGCGGCTGGTTGTGCTATAATAATAATTAAATTTTTCAAGTTGATAAAAAACTGGCTGTAAATACCACAACAAGGAACAAAATGGAAGGATCGCCGGCGCTTTGCAGCAAAAAACGGGCCGCAGGGCGGCCCGTTTTGGCAGACAGATATTTGCTCTTTTATTTTGAGAGGAGGCGGCTATGAACAACCGAATCGTGCGGGAGAACATCCCCGTGCCGCGGCCGGACTTCCCGGTGATCGTGCGCAAGACCCTGATCAGCGGGCCGCAGATGGTGTTTGGGGGGCACTTTCACCAGCAGTTCGAGCTGCTGTATATCCGGCGGGGCAGGCTGCAGCTGTGCTGTGACAAGAGCGATTTTACCCTTGGCCCGGGCCAGCTTGCCATTTTGAACCCCTTCGACATCCACACGGCGTACAGCGAGGAGGGGCTGCTGTATTATTACTGCATCATTCTGGACCCCGCCTTTTTGGGCGGCGGGGCGGATGTGTGCACCGCGCGCTACATCCAGCCGTTTTTGCAGGGCGAGGTGCGTTTTGCCAACGCGGCGCCCGCCACGGCCCGCTGCGGCCAGCTGCTGGAACACCTGGTAAAAGAGTGCGCGCGGCAGGCCCCGGGCTTTGAACTGGCGGCAAAGGCGGACCTTCTGCATATTTTTCTGGAGCTGTACCGGCGGGCGCCCGCCGCCCCGTTAAGCGCTGCTGAGCGGCAGATGCGCCAGCGGGAGGGGGAGCGGTTCCGGGCGCTGTTTTTGTATCTGGAAGAGAACTACGCCCAGAACATCACCCTGGAGGACATGGCCCGCACCGCGGGCTACAGCGTGTTTTATTTCAGCCGCCTGTTCCACCGGCTCACCGGCCGCAAACCCACCGAATACCTGCGCCAGCTGCGGCTGCAGAAGGCGCTGGAGCTGCTGGACGGGGGCCTGAGCGTGAGTGAGACCGCCATGCGCTGCGGTTTTAACTCGCCCAACTATTTTTGCAAGAATTTCCGGGAGGAGTACGGCCGCGCGCCCAGCGCGTACCGTTCGCCCGCCCGCTGAAAAGCGCCGGGGCCCGCTGCAAAAGGCGGGCCCCGGCGCTTTTTTATACATATGAAGGAAACCGGCGGCAAACCCGGCCGGCGCGCTGGGGAGCGGGGCGTTACACAAGGCCTTCCCGCTGCGCGGCGCGCAGGGCCGCGTTGACCCGGGCGCGCATGGCCAGAAGCCATTCCCCGCCCCGGGGGTAACGGCGGAAGGTGATGGGATAATCCAGCCCTTCGTGGATGAGCTGCTCGGTAAAGCTGCGCCCGCGGGCCGTTTCCAGAAGCTGCAGCGCCCGCAGATCGAACAGCGCCTCGCAGGTGGACATGAGCCGGATGGATTCTTCGGGCAGGCCGCCCGGGCCGGGATACACAAGATAGGGGTCCCCGGCGGGGAAGGCGTCGCCGCAGTCGGTGCAGAAATAGGGGTCGAGCACCGACTGGGAGTGCTGTGCGTTGTAAAAATTGTAGCCCCAGTGCAAAAAGCCCTGAATCCGGTACAAATAAAGCTGCACGCCCAGAATGCGGCTGCGGGCCGAGGGCATGGCGATAAACCGGTTTGCCACGTCCTTGCCCTGCCCCATGCAGTAATAGGTCCACAGCTCCTGCACCCCGTGCTCCAAAAAGATTTCAATGTGATCGTTCGACACCACCGGGCGCTCCACGCAGCCGGTGCGGTAGAATTCGTAATCGCTCAGCGCGTCCAGCGTTTTGAAGCCGGCGAGGTAGGGCCGCACAAACTCCGCCGCCGCCCGGTAGGAGGCCAGGTGCCCGAGTTCCGGCTCGTCTGAAATGTGGAAGTAGACCTGGTCGGCGAGGCCCCGCCCGGAGAAAAAGCGGGTCAGGCAGGGCAGAAAGGCCGCCAGGAAGGCCCGGTATTCCGGCCCCATGGCCGGGGTGTGCCAGCCGAATTTTTTTTGCAGCGCGCCGTTTTCCCACACGAGAATCTTGGGGGCACACTGCGCGCCCCATTGGGTGAACAGGTGGGACATCTCGAAATAGCGGATGCCGCAGGCTTCGCACAGGGCCAAAAAGCGCTCCAGCTGCGAGAAGTCAAAGGTATAGGCGCCGTTTTCACACCGCACGCCCACCAGCTGGATGGTGGTGCGCTCCATGCCCACCCCGGTGTCCAGCGGCGGGGTGAAGAGCGGGGTGAGGATCATGTTGATGCCGTGGGCGCCCGCCTCGCGCAAAAAGTTTTCCATGATGGCCCAGTGCCGCTCGCTGAACACCGGCACGCCGTAGTAGTCAGCCAGGCAGTCGCCGTGGAACCACTGGGTATGGATGAGCTGCTGGGGCGCAAGCTCGGCGGGCACCACCCCCACCGTGAGGGTGTGCTCTGCCAGCAGCGCGCCCTGGCCGTTCAGCACGCGCAGCGTGAGGGGATATTCCGGCAGGGTGAGCTCGCGGCTTAAGGGCAGGTCGAACCACAGCGCCCGCCACTGCCCCGGCACAGCCCGCACGAAAAAGGAGGGCAACCCGCGCAGAAGGTCCGGGAACATGCCGGGCTGATGGGAGAGATAGTCCCCGTCGGTTTCGCCGCAGCTGGGCAGCATGACCGGCACGTTCAGCACCGAGCGCATGCGCACCCGATCCGCCAGCGGCGAAACGAGCTCGACCCGCAGGGTATTGGCGCGCAGGTCGCGCTCGGAGCAAAGGGCGGTGAAAGCCAGCTGGAAGGAGAGGGTTTCCCCCCACAGGCCCTCCACCCGCCGCAGGGGCGCGTCTTCCGGCGCGCGGCCGGGCAGCACCTTGCACAGGCTGCTCACCAAAAGGGAACGAAAGTGTTCAGAATGCATGCAGGGCTCCTTTCCGGCGGCTTACAGCCGCACAGCGGCGCGCCGGGCGGGGCAGGGCCCGGTGGACCCGCGCGCGATCAATTGGGGGGTATATTCGATCTTGTTTACCATAGGCGTCTGCGCGCTGGCATGCGGCAGGCTGTTCTGCTGGATGACCATGTCTACCGCCGACTGGCAGCGGGTGCGCAGGTGGTGGTCGATGGTGGTGAGGGCGGGCGTGGTGACGCTGGCGGAAAAAATGTTATCAAAGCCGCAGACCGAAAAGTCCCGGGGCACATGGAAGCCGCGGCCCGTGAGCTCGGCCAGGATGCCCAGGGCCGTCATGTCGTTCACGCCGATGAGCGCGGTGGCCGGGCTCTCGCGGCGGATGAGCTCGGCGGTGAGCTGGCGGCCCACCGAGTACTCATAGGGCAGGCCGTCGTCGCGGCTGTCCTGCTCGGCCTGGCGCTCGGCCACCAGCACCTCCAGACCGTCCATGATGCCGTGGGATTCCAGCTGCCGGCGGATGCCCTCGAGCCGCTGCTCGCGCGCCAGGGTGAGCTGGTTGAAGGGGGTGGAGATGAACACCAGCTTTTGGTGCCCCAGCTGGTACAGATGCTCGGCCAGCATGGCGCCCGCGCTCACGTTGCTGAGCTCGATGGAGCAGATGGACAGGTCGGCCTGCTTTTCCCCGATGATGACGGTGGGGGTGGTGACGGCGATCTGCTCGATCAGGCGGGGAAAGCTGGGCAAAAAGGTGTAGAGGATGCCGTCCACATGGCTGCCCACAAAAGTGTCGAGATAGAACTTTTCCAGGTCCGGCTTGCGGAAGGTGTTGCACACGATCACCCGGTAGTCCAGCGAGTCGGCATAGTCCTCGATGGCCTGGATCAGCTCGGCGTAATACTGGTTGGTCAGGGTGGGGGTGAGCACCAGAAGCATGTGGCTCGAGCGCTTCTCCTGCTGCTTTTTGCGCTGGGGCAGCTTGTAGCCAAGCTGCTGCGCAGCGGTGAGCACCCGCTCCTTGGTTTCGCTGCTGAAGGTGATCTTATCGCTGTTGTTCAGAATAAGAGATACCGTGGCCTGCGAAACGCCGGCCAGTTCGGCCACATCCTGCGAGGTCGCCTTTTTCATAGCCCGCCAACTCCTTTTAATAATATCCTGCTAATATTATAATGGATATTTTTGAAAAAGCAAACAGAGTGAACAAAATATCCCAAAATCTTTTGGCGGCCAGCCGGTGCTGTTTCTATTGACATCAAAAGTTTTCTCGGCTATACTGAAACTGAAAATATTATTTATATTGATTTATTATTACTAATAATATTCACATTTTAAGATAGAAACGGGAGGAAGATCATGGAACAGGCGGCACAGGGCGGCGGGAAGGCGCGAAAAGAGATCCTTGCGCTGGGTGAACTGCTGGTGGACCTGGTGCCCGGAAGGGACAACATGCGCATTGAGGAAGCGGGCCCCGTGATCAAAACAGCCAGCGGTTCCGCGGGCATTTTTGCCTGTGCGGTCACGCTTTTGGGCGGCCGGGGCAGCTTTATCGGCAAGGTGGGCAGCGACAGCCTGAGCCGCATGGTGACCGACACCCTGCGGGCGCAGGGGGTGGACCTGTCGCACCTGATCGTGGCGGACGAGGGGCAGATCGGCCTGGCGTTTTTGGAATATTTGCCCGGCGGGCGGAATTATCAATATTACCGCAAGAACTCGGTGGGCAGCCTGCTGCGCGCGGAGGACCTGGACGAAGAGCACATCAGGTCGGCCTACGCGGTGCACTTTCCCGGCATGCTGCTGGAGCTCACCCCCCAGATGCGCGGCGCCTGCCAGCGGCTGGTGGAGCTGGCGAACGCGGCCGGGGTGCTGGTTTCGTTCGACCCCAACATCCGGCGGGAGCTGGCGGCCGACGAGGAGGCCCGGCGCAGGCTGCTGTGGGCGGTGGCCCACGCAGACGTGGTGGCGCCCACCCTGCTGGAGGGGCAGATGATCACCGGCAGGAAAACGGTGGGCGACGTGCTGCGGGCGCTGCACGCCATGGGGCCAAAGGTGGTGGCCCTGACCCGCGACAAGGACGGCGCGGTGCTCAGCAGCGGAGGGCTTGTGGCCATTGCGCCCGGCATCGACGAGCCGCCCGTGGACCCCACCGGCGCGGGCGACACCCTGGCCGCGGCCCTGTGCGTGGGCCTGCAGGAGGGGATGCCCCTGGCGCAGCTGGCCTGTTTTTGCAACTGCGCGGGCACGCTGGTGATCACAAAGCAGGGGGCCATTGGCATGGCGCTGCCCGCGCGGGCCGAGGTGGAAGCGCTGATGGCCCGGCAGGAACACCGGGTGCGCACCCTGCGGCTGGACCAGGTGGAATGAGAAACAGAGAAGAAAGGGAGCGGACGAAATGGCTTTTTTGAAACAGCGGCTGCGGGCGGGGGAACAGGTGCTCGGCACCATGGTGACCACCTTCGCCAGCCCGGACATCGGGAAGATTTTAAAGAACTGCGGGTTTGATTTTTTTATTGTGGACTGTGAGCACGGCGCATTCACCACCCGCGAGGTTGCGAACATCATCGCCGCGGCGCGCGGTATCGGCATGCCGGCTCTGGTGCGCATCCCGGAGATGCGCCGGGAGCACGCTCTGAAATTTATGGAGATGGGCGCCTCCGGCCTGCTGCTGCCCAACACCGAAACGGCGGAGCAGGCCCGCATGCTGGTGGACTGCGCAAAATACGCGCCCCTGGGGCACCGGGGGGTGTCGCTGAGCCGCCCGCACACGGATTTTGAAAAGGTGGACGGCCGCGAATACATGGCACGTGCCAACGACGAGACCATTCTGATGTGCCAGATCGAATCCCGCTGGGGGGTGGAGCATATTGAGGATATCCTGGCGGTGGAGGGCATTGACGTGGGCTTTATCGGGCCCAACGACATGACCCAAGACTACGGCATTTTGAACCAGTTCGACCACCCGGAGATCGTGGCGGCCTTCCGCCGCGTGATCGCGGCGGCAAAGGCCAGCGGCAAATATTCCGGCGTGCATTTTGGCGCCGCCGCCCCGCTGGAGCCCTGGCTGCGGGAGGGCATGCAGATGAACATGTGGAACAGCGACAACGGCCTTTTGGCATTGGGCGCGGCGGGCATTGAAGCGCTGCGCGGAAAGGGGCGGGCATGAAGATTGTTATTCTGGACGGCTACACCGAGAACCCCGGCGACCTGAGCTGGAGCGGCTTCCAGGCGCTGGGCGAGGTGACGGTGTACGACCGAACCCCCTTTGCCCAGGGCGACGGCGAAACCCTGCGCCGGGCCGCGGGCGCCGAGGCGCTGATCGTGAACAAGGTGCCCCTGAACGCCGAAACCCTGGAAAAGCTGGCCCCCACCTTAAAATATGTGGGCATGCTGGCCACGGGCTACAATGTGGTGGATGTGGAGGCGGCAAAGCGGCTGGGCATCTGCGTGTGCAACATCCCCACCTACGGCACCACGGCTGTGGCGCAGATGGTGATGGCGCTTTTGCTGGAGCTGTGCCACCACGTGGGCGACCACAGCCGCTCGGTGAAGGAGGGGCAGTGGAGCCGCTGCCCGGATTTCTGCTATTGGAACACCCCGCTGACCGAGCTGGCGGGCAAGACCTTCGGCGTGGTGGGTTACGGGCGCATCGGCCGGGCCACCGCCGCCCTGGCGGCGGCATTCGGCATGCGGGTGCTGGCGTTCGACAAGTTTGCAGGCGGGGACGGGACGGCCCGCATGGTGCCGCTGGAGGAGCTGCTGGCAGAGAGCGACGTGATCAGCCTGCACTGCCCGCTGCTGCCCGAAACCCAGGGCATCATCAACCGGGATACCCTTGCCAAAATGAAGGACGGCGTGCTGCTGATCAACACCTCGCGCGGGCCGCTGATCGTGGAGGAGGACCTGGCCGAGGCCCTGCACAGCGGCAAGGTGGCCGGCGCAGGGCTGGATGTTCTGGCGGTGGAGCCCCCACAGCCGGATCACCCCCTGATGCGCGAGGAGCGCTGCCTGATTACCCCGCACATCGCCTGGGCCCCCCGGGAAAGCCGGGCGCGGCTGATGGACATTGCGGTGGAAAACCTGAAGGCCTTTGCCGCGGGCAGCCCGCAGAACGTGGTGAACCCCTGAAAGCGGCGGGTTTTGTTTTGAAGGTTCCGCCGGTTTTGCGGCAGACGAGATAAAGAGCGCGCCCCCCTGGCTGGGGGGCGCGCTCTTTGGCATACTGCAGGGTGCGGGGGATATTACGGCTCCAATTCCACCACCCGCCGCCGGGTGTAGGATTCTAGCGCGGCGGTGAGCACCCGGTGGCTGAGAAGCGCCTCGGCCGGGGTGAAGCAGCCGAAGCCGCAGGGCAGGCCGCGCAGCTCGCTCACAAAGGCGGCGAACATCTGAAGCAGCGAGTCGGAAAAGCCGAACTCAAAGATGGACCCGGTGATGACGGGATAGAGCGTTTTTTGGCCCACCACCAGCCGCGCCCAGGCCTGTTCGCGGCCCACCGGCTGGGTGTAACGGATGGCGTTGGGGTCGTCGGTGGTGAATTTGGCCGACATTTTAAGCCCGTAAATCTCGTATTCCACCGTGTTGGTGCAGCCCGGGGCCATGCGCTTCATCTCCAGCTGCATGGGGAAGGTATCGCCCGCGGCGTTCTGCGCCTCGCAGGTGAGGATCGCATTGTCCCAGGTTTCGCAGGGCACCGGGCGGCCGGTCTCATCCGGCCGGGTTTTGGCAATGTTGGCAAGCTGGGCGGTGACGGTGCGGGGCACAAAGCCCAGCCGGAACGGAAGATGCTGGGTGTGGATGCCCAGATCCCCCATGCAGCCGTACTCGCCGTTGGCGGCCCGCATCCGCTTCCAGTTGATGGGCTTGGTGAGGTCCAGGTCCGACGAGTGCTTGATGGCGAAGCGCGCCTCGATGATCTGGCCGAACGCGCCCTCGCGGTACCATTTGACCATCTGCTGCACGGCGGGGTAATAGGGGAATTCGCTGGCGCACCGCACGAACACCTCCGGGCGGCCGGCCATGGCCCGCTGGATCTCCCCGCAGGCGGCCAGGTCCATGCCGAAGGGCTTTTCGCCCAAAAGGTGCTTGCCCGCGCGGATCACGTCGCCGTAGACCTTTGCGTGCAGGTGGTGGGGCACCGCGCAGTACACGGCCTCCACCTCGGGGTTTTGCAGCAGCTCCTGGTAGTCGTGGTAAAAATATTTTGTGTCTGGCACCTGCCGGAACCAGCCGAGGTTCGCATCGGACAGATCGCACGCCGCCACGATCACCGGGCGGGGCAGGTCTGCGGCCAGGTGCAGCCAGCGCATGGAAACGCTGGCGAACTCGCGGCCCATCAGGCCGCAGCCGATCACGCCAAAACGCACAGGCTCCATGCTTTACGCCCTCCCTTCGCGGCCGGCCGTTTGGGCCAGCGCGGCGCCGAACAGGGCCAGCAGCCGGTCGGCCATGCTCTCGGTCACAATGAGCGGCAGCTTGGTGAGCGCCACCGGCGGGCAGTTGGGCTTGTAGGTCTGGGCGCTGATGTCCACACAGAAATCCCGGTTCATGCGGGCGCAGAAGTCCACCGCGTCGTCCACCCGGGCAAAGCACAGGGCGGTCATGTGGGCGTCGCCCTCCACACCGGTGCAAACGCCGGGGTGCTTTTTTACAAGCTCGGCCGCCCGGGCGTGGTAATACCCGCCCGCCGCCTGGATGTGCGGCCCGTTGGCCGCAATGAATTCCATGGTAATGAGATAGGCCAGGCTCGCCAGCTCCTCCTGGCCGTTGGTGACCAGCGCGCCGAACTGGTTGAGGCTGTCGAACGTGCGGCTGGCCAGAATTTTGCTGGCCGGGTAATTGCCGCCGGGGAAGCCCTTGCCGATGGACACAAAGTCCGGCGAAAGGCCGTATTTGCGGAACAGGAACAGCCCGTCGTACCAGGCGCAGGACTGGATCTCGTCGCACAGGACCGGGGTGTCGGTGGCGCGGCAGACCCGGTAGGCCGCCTGCAAAAATTCTTCGGACAGGCGGATGCCGCCGTAGTTCATCATGATGATCTCGTGGCAGAAGCCCGCGGTCTTGTAAGCGCCGGCGTTGTATTGCCGGGCGGCGGCCTCGAAGGCGGCGGGGTCGTTGATGGGCACCGGCACCACCTTGTAAAGCTGCGCCTCCTGCGCCTTTTGGGCAAAGCCGGGCCACAGCCCCCGCAGGGTCTGGGCCAGCACGGTGGTGCCGTGGTAGCCGGCGGTGACGCCGCCGGCGTTGTCGGCCATGACCAGGAACACGGGCACCCGGCCCTCGTAGGGGGCGGGCTTGCCGTCGATGGAATAAAAGCGGGAGAGCATCATCTTGAGCGCGGCCTCCACGGCCAGCGAGCCGGTTTCCAGGTTGATGACCGTGTTCAGCACGCCCGGCTCTTTTTTGGCCAAAAGCGCGTCCAGCGACGCATCGCCCGGGTCCATGCCGTTTGCCGCCGCGATGAGCCTGCGCTCCAGCGTGCGGGTCACAAAGCCGCGGGTGTTGTTGTGGGTGGCGTTGGGGATGCCCAGCTTTTTGGCGTTTTCGATCAGGCGATAGCCCGGGAAATCGTGCCCCAGGGGAATGTGATAGTGCTCGCTTTTGCCCGCGAAGTAAAGGCGGCCGTCCTCGCCGATGCGAAAGCAGCCAAGCCCGCCCAGGGGCGCGGCAAAGCTATGCTGCGCGGCCTGGTAAGAGCCGGTGGGCGCGCCGTCCAGCCCGTTTTCAAAGGCAGGGACCAGCGCCTGGCCCAGCCGGGCCATCAGCTCTTCCTGGCGGGCCGCAAAGGCGGCGGGGTAAAAATCGACCGATTCGTCGGCCACGGCGCGCAGCGCCTCGGGGGCCTCGCCGGTGAGGGCGGCGCGGGCGGCGCACACGTGGGAGATGTAGCCTTCGCCCAGCAGGTTGGTGAGGGAACGCCGGATGGTTTTGATCATGGCTTGTTTGCTCCTTTCTCTCGAGGGGGGGTCAGACCGCGGCGAACTCGACGCCGGCAAGGCGGCACCACAGCCGGATGCGCGCCGTGTGCTCGCCCAATACAATGGTTTCGTGGTGGGTGCCGCCCTGTTCCAGCCAGGCAGTCACGCAGGGGCGCACCCCGCTGTCTGGCCGGAAGAACATGTAGGGCATGTCGCAGCGGCGCAGATCGCACTTGTCCAGCATCTGGCCGGCCGCGTAGACCAGGCGGAAGCGCTCGCCCCCCAGGTGCACCAGGCTCATGACCCCGGCGCGGCCGGGACGGGGGGTGAAGATGGGGGTGGGCGGATTGGACAGGCCCCCCTCATTGAACACCCGGTCCATCAAAAAGGGCTTGCGGTCGGTGCGGGCGGTGGCCCAGTTACCCTCGCCCGCGTGGCACAGGAGAATGGCCTCGCGGGCCAGGTCCATCATGTACATCTCGCTGAAATTGGCCTCGCCGCACAGGGTGTGCATGGCGGCCATGAGCATGGCGGTGGTGGCGTCGCCCTCGGCGGCGTAGCCGTAGCCGTCGGCCATGAGGCTGGAGGCGGCCAGCAGGGGCAGCTGGGTAAACCGGCCGTCGGCGCCGAATTCCTCGAAATGGGCGGTGTAGCCCGCATAGCCGTTCTCCTGCAGGTAGCGCTTAAAGCCCAGGTACATGCGCACGGCCTCGGCGTGGCGCTCGGGCGGCAGGGCGGGGTCGATATCGAACACGGTGCGCTCGTAGGCCACCCGCCGCTCCACCTCCACGGGCGTTACCGCGGCGCAGAAGCGCTGCAGGGTGCCCACCGAGTCGTACACGAACTCCGGGCCGAGCTTGCGGTACACGGCCATATCGTCGGTGATCACGTCGCCCATGCCGGCCAGCTTGCCGATGACCCCGATTTTCATGCGGCGCAGCCGCTGCAGGGTGCGGCCCGCCGCGCCGAAGTCGGCCACAAAGGCGGCCAGCTCGCCGTTTTTGCGGCTGCCCGCAAAGTAGGCGCAGGGGATGCCCGCCCGCAAAAGGCAGTTGGCATTGTCCTGCGAGCCGTGAATGCCCTGGTTCACCGTGAGCTCCAGCTCTTCAAAGTCGTCGCCCACCGTTTCGTCCGGCTGCACCAGCGCCAGTGCCAGGGGCAGGTGGTTGTGCTGCATGGCGCGCACCAGGTACTGGCCCTGGGAGTAGCTTAAAAGAAGGATCAGGATGCCGTCCAGCTCCTGGGCGTTGTATTGGGCGGTGAGCGCCTCAATGTCGGCCCGGTTCAGCGCCACTTTGGGGAACACGCACTCGGCGGTGCCCTCCAGCGAGGCGATGACCTGCTGCACATAGGCGTGCTGGCGCCGGGTAATGCCCGGGAACAGGGGCTCGTACCCCTCCAGCATCAGGGCCAGGACCCCCAGGCGGGGCAGGGTGTTTTGATTCATGGTGTCAGCTCCTTTCGGCCTGCGGCGCAGGCTCAAACAGCGGTTTTACAGCGGCGTACAGCCGCCGGTACAGGGCGTAGGCCTGCCCATAGACGGGCGCGGCGCCGCTTTGGGGCCGATAGACTACGGAGGGGCCAGCCTTCGGCAGCTGCCCGGCGGGCACAAGGCCCGCGCCCCAGGCGGCCAGCAGCGCCGCGCCCTGGGCCGTGGCCTCGCTGCAGGCGGGCACGGCAAAGCTGCGGCCGCACACATCGGCCTTGATCTGCTGCCACAGGGGGCTGCGCGCCCCGCCGCCCAGCGAGTACACCTGCCGCGCCGGGCAGCCCAGGGCGGCCAGCATTTCAAAAAAGTCCCGCAGCAAAAACGCCGTCGATTCCAGTACGCTGCGCACAAAATGCGCCCGTGTGGTGCCCAGGTGCGCGCCAAAAAACACGGCGGAGGCCTGGGGGCAGCTGTCCGGGTCCACACAGCCGGCCAAAAAGGGCAGGAACACCAGCCCCTCGCAGCCCGGGGGCACCTGCCCGGCCAGCTGGTCGAGGGCGAGGTAGCCCTCGGCCCCGGCGGGCAGGTCCCGGCAGAACTGGTCCCGGAACCAGCGCAGCGCCATGCCCGCCGTGTTGCCGATGGGCAGGTACAAATAGCGGCCGGGCAGGGCGTGGCGGTAGATGGTGACCCGGTGCCCCCCGCTGAAGACCGGCGCGTCGGTGCAGACGGCGGCCACCAGCGCGGTGCCGGTGGTCTCGGTGACCACGCCCGGCTCTACGCAGCCCGCGGCCAGCGCGGCGGCCACCTGGTCCATGGCGCCGGCCACCACCGGCACGCCCGCAGGCAGGCCCAGCTCGCGGGCGGCCTGTGCCAGCAGGCCGCCCACCGCAGAGCCGCATTCCACCAGCGGGGGCAGCTTTTGCGGCTCCACCCCCGCCGCGGCCAGCGCCTCGGGCCAGAGACCGTCCAGCGGCAGGCTGAACCAGCCGGTGGAGGACTGGATGGACTTTTCGCTCACAAAGCGCCCGGTGAGCCAGAACAGCAGATAGTCTTCCAGCAGCAGGAACTTGTGGGCTTTTTGATACACCGCGGGCTCATGGCGCCTGAGCCACAGCAGCTTTGCCAGCGGCAGGGCGCCCGTGGGCTCGGGCAGGCCGGTGGCCTGGTAAAATTCCGCGCCGCCCAGCAGGCGGGAGAGCTCGGCCGCCTCGGCGCCGGCCCGGCTGTCGAGCCAGACGAGGAAGGGGCGCAGCGCCTCGCCCGCCTCGCTGACCGGGGCCAGCGTTTCACCCTGGGTGGCAAGGCCCACGGCGGCCACGGCCCAGCCGGGCGCGGCTGCCAGCGCCTGCCGCAGCCCCTGGCGCACCGCCGCCTTGTACTGCCCAGCCTCCACCTCGGCACACTCGCCCCAGGTGTGCAGCGCGTACTCCTGCACGGCGCAGGCCAGCAGCTGCAGCTGCGGTGTGAACAGGCACACCTTGACCGAGGTGGTGCCCACGTCCAGCGCGGCGATGCAGCGCTTTTGGCTTGCCACGGCGCTCACGCCTTTCCGGCGCTGCCGAACACGCGCATGTGGTGGGCGGTCTCGCGCTTTACGGCCTCGGTGACCAGGGGCATCAGCTCAAAGGCGCCCCGCTCTGCAGTCCAGTGGTCGTGGGCGGCCCGCCCGGCGGCGAGGTTATTGTGGGTAAAAATATTGATTTTGGAAATGCCCCCGGCCACGCAGGCGCGGAAGTCTGCGTCCGACAGGCCGCTGCCCCCGTGCAGCACCAGCGGCGTGGGGCAGGCTTCTGCGATTCTGGCAAGGCAATACAGGTTTGAGCCGCGGCGTTTCGGTGTAAACGCCGTGGGCGGTGCCGATGGCCACCGCCAGCGCGTCGCAGCCGCTCTCGGCGGCAAAGCGCAGCGCGTCCTCCGGGTCGGTGTAAATGGTTTGTGCGATCGCCTCTTCGGCCGAGCCGTTGGAGCCCACGTGGCCGATTTCGGCCTCCAGCGAGCAGCCCGCGGCATGGGCCAGCCGCGCCATCTCGCGGGTGCGGCGCAGGTTTTCGCCGAAGGGCAGCATGCTGCAGTCGTACATGACCGACGAAAAGCCCAGGCGGATGGCCTGTTCCACCAATTCGGGGGTGAAGCCGTGGTCAAAGTGCAGCGCCACGGGCACGCTGGCCCGCCGCGCCATGCCCAGCATCAGGTCGGCGTATTCCGCAAGGGACGCGCCGGGCAGCAGGCTTTCGGCCGGGCCGATGATGACCGGGGAGCGCAGCTCCTCGGCGGCGGCCAGAATGCCCTTGGTCATTTCCAGGGTCACGCAGTTGAACAGCCCCACCGCGTAGTGCTTTTCGCGGGTGTCGGCCAGAATGGTTTTGAGATCGGTCAGCATGGGGTCAGCCTCCTTCAGGTTTCGGGTTAATATTCAACGGGCACAAAACGCCCCTCCTCGGCCGCCTGCCGGGCCGCCAGGCAGCTTGCCGCGCTGACCAGGCCCGCCGCAAGGTCGGACTGCGCCTCGCCGCCGTCCAGCACCCGCAGAAAGTCCAGCGCCAGCTGTTCGTCGCCGCCAAAGTGCATGCCCGCGGGGAAGGTGAATTTGTGGGTTACGGTCTGGGGGGAGAGATAATCGTCGCGCCGGATCTCGGCGGTGTAAAAATCGAACTCGGCGCTGCCCTTTGTGCCGATGAGCCGCGCGCCCCGCCGCCCGGCGTTCTTTTTTACCACAAAGTTCTGGTTGTAGCTCACCAGCATGCCGCTGGCGGTGGTGAAGATGACGCTGGCGCCGTCCTGGTTGCCGGTGTCTTTGGCAAAGCAGCACCAGTCGCCCTGAACGTCCTCTTTGAGAATGTTTTTCACCACATAGCTGCTCTCGGCGCAGGTGCGGTACTCGGGGCAATCCGGGCAGCGCAGGCCGGCGGGCCGGTCGCCGGTGAAATGCAGCTTGGCGGTTTTGGCGCACACCGAAACCGGCCGCTCGCCGGTGAGGAAATGGATGTAGTCCACATCATGGGTGGCCTTTTGCAGAAACAGGCCGCCCGTTTCGGCCGGGTCGCGGTACCAGCTGTGATAGTACACGCTGCCGTAGGGCACGTTGTTGACGGCCTGCACCATGGTGATCCGGCCCAGCACGCCGCTGGCCACGAGGCGCTTCATCTCCAGCGTAATGGCCGACAGCCGCAGCGGAAACGACACCACCACCCGCTTTTCCTGCCCCTCGGCCGCGGCGCGCAGGGCTTCGTACTGGGCGCGGGTGGTGCACACCGGTTTTTCCAGAAACAGCGGCAGCCCCAGCTTCAGCACCTTGCAGGCATAGGGGGTGTGCAGCGAGCAGCGGGTGCCGATGAACACGCCGTCCAGCTCCTCGCGCAGCAGCATTTCCTCCGCGTCGCCGTAGTAGGCGGTGGAGGCAAAATAGGGGTCCTGCGCCATCTGGCGGGCGATCTCTTCCCGCCGGGGGTCCGCCACGGCCGCCACACAGACCTCCGCCTCCAGCGCGCGGAAGGCTTTCATCATGGTTTCCGAGCGCAGGCCGTAGCCGATAAAACCGATTTTTTTCATGCCGGTTCCTCCGTTTCGTGTATATATTACATATTAATTGCAAAAAGCCCGACCACCGCCAAACCGGCCTGCCGCCTGCCCTGGGCGGTTTTTCGGAGCTAATAAAACGTTAATATTAGTAGATTTTGGCTGTTTTTATTGTGAAATTTTACTAAAGAAAGCATTAACTTTTTGAAAGGGGAATTGCTTGACAACCCCGGTAATTGCTGATATAGTTTAAGTGAAATCGAGTGGCTTCAACGCTATTGTGCCACAGACACCCACTAAAGTCAAGCGCACATAATAAAGTTTTTATTCGCAAATTCGAACAAAATTATTACTAATAATTTATTGAGGAGGCGTTCCAATGAAGGGACAGGCGGTGGCGCCGAACATGGCCGCCGGCAAGCGGGCCGCGGGGGCCGGAAGGAGCGCGGGAGGGAAGAACTGTTCCGCGGGCAAACGCGGCAAGGGGAACAGGTTCCTGGCGTACATGCGCAAATATTGGTTCGTCTATATGCTGGTGCTGCCAGGGCTTATTTTTATGATCGTGTTCGATTATGGGCCTATGTACGGTATTCAGCTGGCGTTCAAAGATTACTCGCCAAACTTGGGCGTGTGGGGCAGCCCTTGGGCGGGGCTTTCTCATTTTAAAGAAATGCTGGTGGACCCGAATTTTATCCGGGCATTTAAAAACACCGTGATCGTTAACCTTTACAATTTGGTGTTTGGTTTTACATTCAATGTGTTTTTGGCGCTGATGATCAATGAACTGAAGCTCAAAAAAGTAAAACCCATTGTACAAACTTGTGTGTATCTGCCGTATTTCCTTTCCTGGGTAATTTTTGCAGGTTTAGTGCAGGTGTTCCTGGAGTTCCCGTCCACTGCGGATATCGGGGGTGTGGTGAATCAGGTGCTTGCCGCGCTTGGCGGGCAGCCAATTGATTTTCTGAAACGGCCCGAACTGTTCAGAACCATTTTGGTGATTACGAACATCATAAAGACGGCGGGCTATTCTACCATTGTGTATCTGGCGGCGATCTCCGGCATTGACCCAGCGCTGTATGAAAGCGCGGCCATTGATGGAGCGAACCGCAAGGACATGCTGCTGCACATCACGATTCCCCGCATTTTGCCGAGTGTGATGATCATGCTGATTCTGCAGCTTGCCAGCTTGTTTATCTCGAACTTTGATCAGGTGTACAACCTATATAACAATTATGTAATCAGCACAGGCGACGTATTGTCTACCTATATTTACCGCATTAGCCTTGGCGGCTCGGGAACCAACTTTGAACTGTCCACGGCCATGAACCTAGTGTTGAACACCATGGGGCTGATCGTGGTGTTGGGGGCCAACAAATTTGTGGAAAAACTGGATGTTCAAGGGATATTTTAAGCCGGAAGGAGGGCCGTTATCAATGTGGTCAAATAACAAGCTGCGCCGAAACGGCGGCTATCGCTGCAGCCTGCGCCAGACGATGGGCTTTAATTTTTACGATGTGTTTGTGTTCGTTTTTTGTGTTGGCTTTGCACTGATCTGCGTATATCCAATGTGGTATGTGCTGGTTGCATCGGTGACGCCGTACGAGGAATTTGTTAAGGGCGGGCTGATGCTGTGGCCCAGCGGCGGGGTGGACTTTCAATATTACAAAGCCATTTTCACCACAAAAAGTTTTACCAACAGCATGTGGATCTCGGTTACCAAAACAGTGTTGGCCACCGTGCTAAGTGTACTGGTAACGGCCAGCATGGCCTACGGTGTGAGCAAAGTGCACATTAAAGGGATGAAGGTGATCAATGCACTGGTGGTGTTCAATCTGTTTTTCACCGGCGGCCTGATTCCACAGTATCTTCTGTATAAAGACCTGGGGCTTTTGCGCAACTATTGGGTAATGGTGATTCCGGGTGCGTTGAACATCACCTACTTTATCATCATGCGCAACTACTATTCCTATTCGGTGCCAAAATCACTGGAGGAAGCGGCCCTGCTGGATGGCTGTACCGATGTGGGTGTGTTTTTCCGCATTGTGATCCCAGTGAGCCGCAGCATGCTGGCTGCGATCAGCCTGTTCATCGCAGTGATCAACTGGAACGATTATTACAACTACATGATGTTCATCTCGAACAGAACCAACTTGCAGCCCTTTGCCTGGGTGCTAAGGCGAATGCTTGTGGACCAGACCATGATGAACCAGGTGCGCAATGGAGCCGTGGGGCTGGGGATGCAATTACCCCCGCCCATGGCCCTGCGAATGGCCACGATTATTTGCGCCATGGTGCCGATTATGTGTGTGTACCCCTTCCTGCAAAAATACTTTACGAGCGGGATCACACTGGGCGCAGTAAAAGAATAAGGCTACTGCTTCGTGTAAACGAAGCGGAGCGTATAAAGACACACATGACTAAAGGAGGATTACCATGAAAAAGCATTTGCATATCTTGGCACTTTTGTTGGTGGCCGCTATGCTCATGTCGGCATTGGCGGGCTGCGGTGGAACAGGCGGCTCCACCCCTACGGGGGGGAGCACGTCTGCGGGTACACCCGCAGACGTTAATCCCAATGCTGGCCGCAAAACCGTCAACATCCGCTTTGCCCAGTTTGGCAACAGCACCGACGACGTGGCCGGGATGGAGAACGACCCCATCAAAAAGGCAATTGAAGAGGCTGTGAACGTCACGCTGGAATACGACACCGGCACCGACGGCTTTGATGACCGCATGCAGACCGAGCTGTTCACTGGCGGGGCGGCAGACCTGTTCCCCACTTGGGGTGAGAGCGAAAAGATCGCCCAGTGGTCACAGGAGGGGCTGGTCGTGAACATTGCCGAGCTGGTGAACGCCGAGCCCGACCGCTACCCTACCCTGTATAAAATCATCAACAGCGATGAGTACAAGGCCTATAACGAGTTGTATACCGGCAATGCTGATGCGGCCTATGCCATTTATGCCGTAGCCGCGTTTGCTGACCCCAGCTTCTCGGGCGTACCCGTTTACAATCAGGCGATTTTGGATGCGGCCAACGGGGGAAAAGTGCCTGCTACTGTAGAGGAGTTTATCGCTTATACGGAGGCGGCCGGCGCGGCCGGTTACGTGGGCTGGTGGCCCCGCAACGATAAGCTGACCAACTGGGGCCAGATCGACATGACACTTGCGGCCCCCCAAGGCACAACCATTCAAGCCCCCAAGGGGGACGCATGGTCCGGCTTCGTACCTTCCGGCACCATTGGCACTGATAGCGAAAAATGGACTCTGGCCACCGTGAGCGATAAATCAAAAGCAGTCGTGAAGCAACTGGCTGAAATGTACGCGGCTGGCGGTCTGGACTCCGGCATTGGCATCAAAGGCGACTTTGACGACGCGTATTCTGACTTTGGCGCCGGCAAGATCGGCGCTGCGGACTTTGGATTCGGCTACCCCGGCCAGTTCCGTGATTTTTATAAAACCGCATGGGCTGCTGCCAACACAGGCGCTCAGATGAGTGACTTAACCTTGGGCACCTCGCTGACTTCCGGGGGCAATTACGGCAAAACCTATACCACTGGCACATGGATCGGCGCGCATTATTTCATTCCCACCAGCTGTGAAAACCCGGATCGCGTGCTTGATCTTGTGGAGTATCTGGCCAGCGCCGAGGGGCAGGATTTGCTGCACAACACCACGAATTATGTCTACCGTGCCGATCAGGGCCCCGATTATTGGAACGCAGCCACCGCTCCTTACGGCTATTCAGACGGCCGCTGCAAATACGTGTGGTTCAGTTACCTGTTCAGCGGCACCGAGTACGAGGTCAATTTCAGGGACAACGAGTGGTGGACCGCCGTGTCGCACCCCATTGACAACAGCAACGAGTGGGCTACCGAGGAAGACGCTGCACTGGTCGATTACGCCAAAGGCGTTGTTTCGGGTTTTGCGGACAAGGTGGTGGAATATCTGCCTGCTTATTACAACATGATCAGCCTGCCTGCCGAGGCAGCCGACATTCGCACAAAATTGCAGGATATTTCGAACCAGTATTTGACGCAGATGATTGGCGGCCAGCTTGATGTGGAAACCGGTTGGGCCAAGTATGTGGCCGAGTATGAGGCCGCCGGTGCGGCCGACCTGGAAACCATGGTCAATGAGGCCATTGCCGCTGCCCGTGCCGCGGCGTAATAAAATTGGGCAGTTAAAGTAAAAAACGGCATTCTTACGGCTCCATGAGGATTGCCGCCCGGCATTCCAGCTGCAGCCCGCTGTTGGCCGGAGCCGCCGTCAGCACCGCCGGGGCATCCGCCTGCACTGCCGGTCCCGTTCCCCCAATGGCCACCCGCAGCCCGGCCCCCTGTGCCGTACCCACAGCCAGCGCAAACAGCCAGAAGCAGAGCACCCCCGCGCAGAGCAGGGCCAAATTTCTCCGTTCCATTCCTCGTACCTCCCCGCGTAAAGTCTCTGGTTGCATTCTATGCAAAAAAAGAGGGGTCAATGCCCTTTTCTACGGGATGAAAATCTGCTATAATAGGAGAGTTTATAAACACTTTAGCTGGCTCACCCTCTCAGGCCGCTTCGCGTCCAGCTCTCCCAAAGGGAGAGCTTTTGACATAATCGGAAACTTCCCAAAGACTGTCAAGACCTCCCACTTTGGGGGAGGTGGCATCGCGCAAGCGATGACGGAGAGGGTGAGCCATTTTATCGTTTT
>OFOK01000271.1_pt1 | contig 55471 bp, 50 predicted proteins | sample 1542001 | NCBI WGS metagenome assembly OFOK01 (sample SAMN04209242, study PRJEB22552) | human gut metagenome | biome: gut; material: feces | host: Homo sapiens | place: USA: Oklahoma
AGGCCGAGAAGTATTTTCTTCGCCGCACATGTCGCCGAAGAAAATGATTGGACTTTCTTTGCGCCTGCGGGCGCAAACTCTACGAGGTTCTTTGACATGCTGACGATGGGGCCGCTCTGTGAACATGGGGTATTCTGCTCTCTTTGGTTTACATAATCACATCGCTTCGCACAGCAGCACGCCGATCGCCACGAGGCAGCCGGCAAACACGCTCAGATCGGCAACGTTCCAGATGATGCGCCGGAAAAACGGGATGACCGCCCGCGGAAGATACACATAGTCCGTGACCGCACCGCGCGCCCAGCGCTCGACGAGGTTTGCCAACGCACCGCCGAGCATCAGCCCCATGGCGACCTGCAGCACGGCGCTGCTCCGGCGGAAAACGCACACCGCCGTCATCGACGCGAGCACCGCAGCGGACGCTGTCTGGAGCGCTGCGGCCGCCTTCGGCCGGTCGGCAAGCTTGCTGCACAGCAGGCCGCGATTATATGCCCGGCGCAGCTGCACGCGCTGCCCGATGCGCAGCGGGAACGTTTCGGGCGGCAGGGCGTTGATCTTCCGGCGGATGACCGCCTCAGCCGCCAGCACCGACAGCGCCGGTACAACGGTTTCCCACATATGGTTTCCTCCTTCGCGCGAACAATATCCTGCGCGCATTGTAGCACAAATGCGCCTGTGTGAAAAGGTTCACAGGAAAAGTTTCCGTTTTGGGGTTTACAGGCGCGGCGGGATGGTGTAAGGTGTTTTCAGAGAAATGTAGTATAGATACGGATCAAGGTCGAGAAATTTTAGTCAAAAAGGAGAACCTCACAACATGGAACTGACGCAAAACCCGTCCGTACTGGAGCTGGTGCGGAAAACTGCCGAACTCACGACCCCGAAAGAGATCGTCTGGATCGACGGCTCTGAGGCCCAGCTCGACTCCCTGAGAAAGATCGCCGTGGAGACCGGCGAGCTCATCAAGCTCAATGAGGAAAAGCTGCCCGGCTGCTATCTCAACCGCAGCGACATCAACGACGTGGCGCGTGTCGAGGGCCGGACATTTATCTGCTCCAGGACCCGCGAAGAGGCCGGCCCCACAAACAACTGGATGGATCCGGACGAGATGAAGGCCAAGCTCCACGAGATTTTGCGCTGCGCAATGACCGACCGCACAATGTATGTGATCCCCTACTCGATGGGCGTGATCGGCACGCCGTTTGCCAAGTACGGCATCGAGATCACCGACTCGATCTATGTCGTGCTGAACATGGCGATCATGACGCGCATCGGCACAAAGGTGCTCGAGGCGCTCGGCGACAGCAGCGATGTGATCCTCGGCGTGCACTCCAAGGTCACGCTCGACCCCGAAAACCGCTACATCGTCCACTTCCCGGAGGAGAACAAGATCGTCTCGGTCAACTCTAACTACGGCGGCAACGTGCTGCAGGGCAAAAAGTGCTTCTCGCTGCGCATCGCCTCCGAGCTCGGCCGCCGCGAGGGCTGGCTCGCCGAGCATATGCTCATCCTCGGCATCGAGAACCCGCAGGGTGAGGTGCGCTATGTGACGGGCGCGTTCCCGTCCGCGTGCGGAAAGACGAACCTTGCCATGCTCATCCCGCCCGAGGGCTACCGCAAAAAGGGCTGGAAGTGCTGGACCGTCGGCGACGACATCGCCTGGCTGCGCGTCGGACCGGACGGCCGTCTCTGGGCCGTGAACCCGGAAAACGGCTTCTTCGGCGTCGCCCCCGGCACGAGCGAAAAATCCAACCCGAACGCGCTCGCGTCCACGAGCCGAAACACCATCTTCACCAACGTCGTGCTCAACGAGGACGATATGACCGTCTGGTGGGAGGGCATGACCAAGCAGCCGCCCAAGGGCCACCTGCGCAACTGGAAGGGCGAAGTGTGGGACGGCAGCGACGGTACGCGCGGCGCGCACCCGAACAGCCGCTTCACCGCACCGGCGGAAAACTGCCCGTGCATCAGCGAGGAGTTTTTCAAGGGCACCGGCGTGCCGATCAGTGCGATCATTTTCGGCGGCCGCCGCGCAAAGACCGCGCCGTTGGTCTACCAGTCCCGCGACTGGGCGCACGGCGTGTTCGTCGGCGCGACGATGGCCTCGGAGACGACGGCCGCTGCGACCGGCGCCGTGGGCGTTGTGCGCCGCGACCCGATGGCCATGCGTCCGTTCTGCGGTTACAACATGGCAGACTACTGGCAGCACTGGCTCGACATGGGCAAGAAGCTGCCGAACGCGCCGAAGATCTTCAATGTCAACTGGTTTCGCACCGATGACAACGGCCGCTTCCTGTGGCCGGGCTTTGGCGACAACCTGCGCGTGCTCGAGTGGATCCTCAAGCGCTGCTTTGATGAGGTGGGCGCGGACGAGACGCCCATCGGCTATGAGCCGAAGCCCGAGGACATCAACCTCGACGGCTGCGGCGTGACGGTCGAGACGCTCCGTCAGCTGCTGACGCTCGACGCCGAGAGCTGGCGCGAAAACTGCGCGGGCATCCGCGAATACTTCGCGCAGTTCGGCGACAAGCTGCCGCACGAGCTGCGTGACGAGCTCGAGGCGCTGGAAAAGGCGTTCGCCGAGTAACAGGCACAAAAGCAACACCCGCTGTCCGGTCGGACAGCGGGTGTTGTTCTATTTTTTGATGCGATCAAAACAGCAGCGACGCCGCGCCATACGTCACAACGGCGACGATGATGCCGGCCGTGACGACGCCGAGCGCGATCGGCGGAAAGGCCTCCCTGACGCGCATCTCCAGCATGGCGGCGATGAGCGAGCCCGTCCACGCGCCGGTGCCAGGCAGCGGAATGGCCACAAAGAGGAACAGGCCCCAGAAGCGCGCACGGCGCACGGTGTCGGACTTTTTGAGCGCACGCTGCTCCATGCGCGTGACGAAGGCATTGAGCCGCTCGCTTTTCGTGCGCAGCCACGCGAAGATCTTGCGGATGAAGAGTACGATGAACGGTACCGGCACGAGGTTGCCGACGATGGACACCGCGATGGCAGCGCGGTAATCCAGCCCGTGCGCCACACCGATCGGGATCGCGCCGCGCAGCTCGAGCACCGGCACCATAGAGATGAGGAAGGTCATAAAGAGCTTCCCAAACAGGCTGTTCCAAATTTTCAAATTCGAATCCTCCGAGAAAAGTATCCGGTCGTCAACGGCGGAAGTGGACGATCTTCCCCGCCCCGTCCATGAGCGGCTTGCGGTTGAGCAGGAGCAGCAGCGCGATGCACACGCCCTGCGCGAGCTTCCAGCCCGGCAGCTGCAGGACGATGAAGAGCGTCTGCACCGTCAGCAGGATGCAGTTTTCCGTGACGCCGATGACATAAAACCGAAACGGGATGAACTTGCGCGCATCGACCGCACGGATGACAAACACGACGAAATAGCTCGCGCACGTGGCAATGGCCGCCCCCTGCACGCCGAGCTTCGACGGGATGAGCAGGAAGTTGAGCGCGATGTTGAGCACCGCGCCGATCATGGACGTGAAAAACGTGCGCTTGCTGCGCTTTTCGACCATGTAGACGCTGCCGAGATAGCTCACGAACGCGGAAAAGACCATGGCCATGCCGAGCACCGGCACATACAGCCATGCGCCGTAATACTGCTCGGTCGTGAGCACATGGATCTCCGGCACGGCAAAGGCGATGATGCACGCGCCGGCAAGGAACATCACCGACTGGAACGAGCACCAGACCTTCGAGAAAAAGCGGATATGCTCGCGCCGGCTGCCCTGCGCCTCGGAGACGGCGGAAAACTGCCACGCCTCCATGAAAATACTCGACACGAGCGACAGGATCGTCGGCATCTTGTACGACACGGCGTAGATACCGTTGGCGTCCACGCCGAGGTAGGCTGTGACCATATAGCGGTCGGACACGCTCGTGATCCACCAGAACACCGTCGTCGGGATCATGGGGATGCTATAGGCCAGCATCTCCCGCGCGGCTGCCCAGCCGGGACGCAGCATCAGCTGCCGCCAGAGCCGCTCGCGCACAACCAGAAACAGCGTGCACGCCAGATCCGCCAGCGCGACCGAGAGCACATAGCCCGTGATGCCCATGCGCAGGCCGACGAGGAAGAGGACGTTGAGCCCGATGACGAGCGCGGTGTTGATCATGCCCTGCACGGCGAAGAGCGCCGTGTGCCCCTCGGCGCGCACAAACTGCGCACACAAAGAGTGGAAGCAGGAGCACATGGTGTAGAGCGCGATCAGCCAGAGGAAGCCGTCAAACTGCGGGAAGAGCCCCAGCAGCGGCAAAATGGCCACGAGCAGCAGCGCACCCGCCAGAATCGTATATACGCCGACGGAAAAAATGTTTCGCCGCTGCTCGGTGTGATCCACGGCGAAGCGGAACACACCGTCCGTGATACCGAGACTGATGAGCGGGAAGAGCAGATTGGCTGTCTGCGTGATGAGATCGGCGGTGCCGTAATCCGCCGGTGTGAGATAGCTCGTGTAAAAGCGCACCATGAAAAACACCAGCAGCTTGCTGCCGAAGGTGCCGAGGCTGATGAGCATGGTGTTGGACACGAGGGTTTTGTATTTGTTGTTCGACATAGGCGTACCCGTGTTTCTGCCCGCGCAAGCAAATATTCTGCCGGTTCGACAGGCGCGGACAGAGATAGTATAGCACAGTCGGGGCAAAAGCGGAATTCCTTTTTGCCGTCCGGTGTGAAAAAGCGCAAAAAACCGCCCGCGCTTCAGCCCGCGCGGGCGGCAGACATCAGTGCGTGTAGTAGGCGAGCGCCGCGCTGTCGGCAACGATCGCGGCGCAGCTTCCAGCGGCGAGTGCCTCAAAGCAGGCCTTCGACCCGCCGGTGACGCGCTGGGCAGCGCCGAAGTTTTTCATGAGCTTCTCCTCGCCCGAGAGCGCGTTCATGTACGTCTCGTCCGTGCCGAGCAGGACGGTCGTGCCCTTGAGACTGCTGCCGGTGCGGTACTTCGAGTCGCCGCGTACGATGAGCAGGAGCTGGTTTTCCAGATACGGCGCGGTGAGCGTCATCTTCTGCTTTTTCTTGCTGTCCTTGCTGTCGGTCTGATCGAGCACCATGCCGCCCCAGGCACAGTCGACGTTGCCGCTCGAGAGCTCCACATAGGCGTTGCGGTTGGCGATGGACTGATACTGCAGCGTCCAGCCGAGGCGGGCACAGACCGCCTGCGCCAGCTCCACGTCAAAGCCGCTGTAGCCGTCGCCGTCGGCGTAGCTCATGGGAAAGCGCTCCTCATTGAGCCCCATGATGAACGTGCGCTGCGGAATGTCGCCGAGCGCATCGAGTGCACCGGCATCGCTGTCGAAGGTCGTGTTATCCGTGCCGAACCACTTGAGCGCAAGGCTGTGGATCGTCCCGTCGGCGGCAAGCACCTTGAGCGCGGCGTTGACATACACCGCTGCCTGATCCCCGTCACGAAAGCCGATGCGAAACTGCTCCGTGCTGAGTGTCTTGACCACGCGGTAGCTGCCGACCGTCTTGCTGCACGCCGTACAGCAGCACAGCGTGAGCGCAAGCAGCAGCGCCGCGATCCGTTTGCTGTATTTCAAGGGAAACCCTCCCGAAAGAAGAAATCAAAAAAGCGCATCGAACACCGATGCGCTTTTTATCATACCGAATATCCCCCGGTCATGCAAGAGGGAAAAACTGAATTTTCTCTTACATTTTCGTCACGGACGCTCATTGTAGCGCGCGAGGAACTGCTTCGTGCGCTCCTGCTGCGTGTCGCCGAAGACCGCCTCGGGCGCGCCCTGCTCGACGATGACGCCGCCGTCCATGAAGATGACCTTGTCGGCCACGGCGCGGGCAAAGGCCATCTCGTGCGTGACGATGACCATGGTCATGTGCTCCTCGGCGAGGGCGCGGATGACCTTGAGCACCTCGCCCGTGAGCTCGGGATCGAGCGCGGAGGTCGGCTCGTCGAAAAACAGGATCTCGGGGTTCATCTCGAGCGCGCGCGCGATGGCCACGCGCTGCTGCTGACCGCCGGAGAGCTGGCACGGATAGGCATCGGCCTTGTCGCCGAGGCCCATTTTTTCAAGCGTCCTGCGCGCCGAGGCTTCGACCTCGGCACGGTCACGCTTCTGGACGCAGATGGGCGCATCCATGACGTTTTTGAGCACCGAGTAGTGCGGGAAGAGATTGAACTGCTGGAAAACGAGCCCAAAGTAGTTGCGGATCTGCTTGAGCTCCGCCTTGTCGGCGTAGACGGCGGTGCCGTCGTCGCCGGTGCGTGCGGCGTAATGTCCGTCAAAGCAGACCTCGCCGGAGTCGATACGCTCGAGCAGCGTGGCGCAGCGCAGCAGCGTGGATTTGCCGCTGCCGCTCGGGCCGATGATAGCCACGACCTCTCCCTTTTCGACGCTCAGACTGATGTCCTGCAGGACCTGCAGCTCGCCGTTATTAAAGGACTTTTTGACGTGATTGAGTTCCAATACGCTCATGACAGCACCTCCTTACTTATAGTAGTCCATGCGCTTTTCGATCTTGCCCATGACAAAATCGACGATGGCGTTAAAGACGAAATAGAACACGCCCGCCACGAGAAACGGCGTGAAGCTCGTCTGCGAGTTTGCGATCTGCTTGCCGATGGTGAACATCTCCTGATACGAGACCGTGAAGGCCATGGAGGTGTCCTTGACCAGCGTGACGACCTCGTTGGTGACGCTGGGCATGACGCGCTTGACGACCTGCGGCAGGATGATGCGCAAAAACGTCTGCGCCTTGGTGTAGCCGAGGACGTTTGCCGCCTCATACTGTCCCGCCGGGATCGACTCGATGCCGCCGCGGTAGATCTCCGAGAAATAGGCCGCATAGTTGATGGCAAACGCGATGACCACGGGGATAAGCTTATTTTTCGACACCGCCGTACCGAAAAGATAGTACGGGCCGTAGGTCACGGCGATCAGCTGCAGCATCAGCGGCGTGCCGCGCAGCACGGCGACCACAAAGCGGGTCACGCTCGAGATGACCTTGCTCTTGCTCATGCGCAGGAAGGTGATGATCATGCCCAGCGGCAGGGAGAACAGAAGGGTCAGAAAGAAAATGGCGCAGGTCTTGCCGAGGCCCTCGCTCATCTTCGCGATGATAGTAAGTAATGTCATGTCGTTCCTCTATGATACGCGCACGCTCCCGGAGGCCGCAGAGGCCTCCGGGAGATGTGCTTGGATTTCACACTTATTTATTCAGGTAGGTCAGGTTGTTGATGATGTCGGGGTACTTCGCGGCGATCTTGGCATAGGTGCCGTTGTCGACCAGCTGCTGCACCGCGTCCTCGATGGTGTTGCACAGCTCCTGATCACCGGAACGGAAGGCGATGCCGTACTGCTCCGCGCCCAGCTCCTCGCTGAGGATGGTGAAGCCGCTGTTTTTCTGCGCATAGTCGGTGGCGACCGGCTTGTCGACGATCACGGCGTCAACGGCGCCGCCGCCCAGCTCGGTGAAGCACTTGAGGAAGCTGTCGCAGGTGGTGAGCTTGCCGAAGGTCTTGGCCAGGCTCTCCAGATCGCCGCCCTCGGTCAGCAGGGACTCGCCGGAGGTGCCGAGCTGCACGGCCACGTTCTTGCCGGCCAGATCGGCGGAGGACTTGATGTCGCTGCCCTCTTTGACCATGATGACCTGCGTGTTGTCATAGTAGGGGGTGGAGAGCACATAGCCGGCGTCCTTCATGCTGTCGAGAATGGTCATGCCCGACCAGACGCAGTCACACTCCTTGGAATCGAGCTGCACGAGCTTCTGATCCCAGTTGACACCGAACACCTGCAGATCCCAGCCGAGCAGGTCGCAGACCGCCTGGCAGATCTCCACATCAAAGCCGGTGAACTTGCCGTCGTCGCCCAGATAGCTGAACGGGGGATACTCGGGATCGACGCCCATGATGAACGTCTTCTTATCGCCGGCCGTATCCTTGCTTTCGCCCTTGCCGCAGGCGCACAGCGCCAGGCACATCGCCAGCGCCAGCACCAGCGCGAGCACTTTGGTCATCTTTTTCATGTCGGTTCTCCTTCATATCTCAAATTTTTGTTTTGCTTGTTAGCACGCTGTTATATTACCACATTAGCACGATAAAGCAATAGCTTTTTCGCATTTTTGTTGTGCAGATACTGCACAAGCATTTTTCGCTGCCCTGCCGCCGTTTTCGCCCGGACTTATCTTGCAATCCGGGCATAAAACAGGTAAAATAAAAAGTTGTTGTTATTCTAAAAGGAATCCGGAGGGATCTCGTCATGCGTTATGACGCCGGAAGCTGTGACGTCGCCGTCGTCGGTGCGGGGCACGCGGGCATTGAGGCCGCGCTGGCCGCCGCCCGGCTCGGGCTGGACACCGTCTGCTTTACCATCAATATGGATGCCATCGGCAACATGCCCTGCAACCCCGCCATCGGCGGTACGGGCAAGGGCCACCTCGTGCGCGAGCTCGATGCGCTCGGCGGCGAGATGGCGCGCGCGGCCGATCAGGCCTGCATCCAGTACCGGATGCTCAACCGCGGCAAAGGTCCGGCGGTGCACTCGCTGCGTGCGCAGGCCGACCGGCGCAAGTATCAGGCCGTGATGAAGCACACGCTCGAGCTGCAGGCGAACCTGCGCGTCAAGCAGGCGGAGGTCGTCGCCGTCGAGACGGAGGACGGGCATGTCAGCGCCGTCGTGACGGCAAACGGTGCCGTCTACCGCTGCCGCGCGGCAGTGCTCGCCACGGGCACGTATCTGCGCGGGCGCACGATCGTGGGCGACGTGCTGCGCGATTCCGGCCCCGACGGGCTGGCGGCCGCGGGCCCGCTGGCCGAATGCTGTCAGGCGCTGGGGCTGCGCATGCGCCGCTTCAAGACCGGCACGCCGCCGCGCGTGAATGCGCGCACGGTCGACTTCTCGCACATGGAGCTGCAGCCGGGTGACGCGCAGATCGAGCCGTTCTCCTTTTCCACCGTGCACCCGGTCGAGAACAAGGCCGTGTGCTACCTGACCTATACCAACGAGCGCACGCATGCCATCATCCGCGCAAACCTCGACCGCAGCCCGATCTACTCCGGCGTGATCGAGGGCGTCGGACCGCGCTACTGCCCGTCGATCGAGACGAAGATCATGACCTTCCCCGACAAGCCGCGCCACCAGCTGTTCATCGAACCGATGGGGCTCGACACGGAGGAGCTCTACATTCAGGGCTTCTCCTCCTCCCTGCCGGAGGATGTGCAGATCGAGATGCTGCACACGCTGCCGGGACTCGAGCACGCGGAGATGACCCGCTGCGCCTACGCGATCGAATATGACTGCGTCGACCCGACGGAGCTGCTGCCGACGCTGGAAGCCAAGAAAGTGCCCGGTCTCTACGGGGCAGGGCAGTTCAACGGCTCGTCCGGCTATGAGGAGGCGGCGGTGCAGGGCTTTGTTGCGGGCGTGAATGCGGCGCTCAAGCTGCTTGGGCGCGCGCCGATGATCCTCCGCCGCTCGGACGGGTACATCGGCACGCTCGTGGACGATCTCGTCACCAAGGGCACGAACGAGCCGTACCGCATCATGACCTCCCGCTCAGAATACCGCCTGCTGCACCGGCAGGATAACGCCGACGAGCGCCTGAGCGCCATCGGACACCGCATCGGGCTGGTGTCGGATGAACGCTTTGCCGCCGTGCAGGAAAAATACCGGCTGGTAGACGCCGAGTGCGCCCGGCTGGAGAAAACGCACCTCGCGCCGACCCCCGCGCTCGCCGCGATGCTCACCGCGCGCGGCACTGCACCGACAAGTTCGGGCGTGAGCCTTGCCGACCTCCTGCGCCGGCCGCAGATCACCTATGCCGACCTTGCGCCCTTTGACCCTGCGCGGCCGGAGCTGCCGCACGTCGTGACCGAGCAGGCGGAGATCCGGCTCAAATACGCGGGCTACATCCAGCGCCAGCTGCGGCAGGTGGCGGAGTTCACCCGGCTCGAGGAGCGGCTGCTGCCGCAGGATCTCGACTATCAGGAGGTATCCTGTCTGCGGCTCGAGGCGCGGCAGAAGCTCAGCGACATCCGCCCCGCCAGCCTCGGTCAGGCCAGCCGCATCTCCGGCGTCTCCCCCGCCGACATTGCAACGCTGATGGTCTATCTCGAGAGCCGCGAGGGGCAGAAATAAGATAAGTGCCGTTCCCGGACGCTCATTGTGTCCGGGAACTTTTTGCGCCCGAAACCATCTTACCCCTTGACAGACACACCACCGCATGGTAACCTAACTGTACCAACACGGTTAATACAGTTAACACGCTGTGAAAGGTGGTGCTGCACTACGATCTCGATCAATTACCGCGATCCCCGGCCGATCTACGAACAGGTACGCGACGGGCTGCGCCGGCTGATCGTGTCCGGCACGCTGCCGCTGGGCGAGAAGCTGCCCTCGGTGCGTGAGCTGTCGACACAGCTGACCATCAACCCCAACACGATCCAGCGCGCCTACCGCGAGCTGGAGACGGAGGGCTACATCTGCTCCGTCGCCGGGCGCGGCAGCTACGTCTGCGCCCAGATCCCGGACGATCCCGCGCGGCAGGACGCGCTGCTGCAGCAATTTGACGCAGCCGTGCAGGAGCTGCTGTACCTCGGCATGCGCAGTGAGGAGCTGCGCCGCCGCATTCCGGAAGGAGGAACGAACCATGATTGAAATCAGAGACGTTGTCAAGACGTTTGACGGTTTCCGCGCGCTCGACGGCGTGACCATGACCGTGCCGCGCGGCGCGGTGTACGGTCTGGTCGGGCCAAACGGCGCGGGAAAATCCACGCTCATCCGCCACCTGACGGGCATCTATCGCCCGGACAGCGGCACGATCGACATCGACGGTCAGCCCGTGTACGAAAACCCGGCCGTCAAGGCGCGCATCGCCTACATCCCGGACGACGTGTTCTATTTCCCGCAGGCGACGATCCCGGACATGATGCGCTATTACCGCGGCATCTATCCGAAGTTCGACACCGCGCGCTATCAGAAGCTCGGCGAGGTGTTTCAGCTCGATCCGAAGCGGCAGATCCGCCGCCTGTCCAAGGGTATGCAGAAGCAGGCCGCGTTCTGGCTGGCGATGTGCCTGCGGCCGGATGTGCTCGTGCTCGACGAGCCGGTCGACGGACTCGACCCCGTCATGCGCCGTCAGGTCTGGAATCTTGTGCTGGCCGACGTCGCCGAAAACGGCACGACCGTGCTCATCTCGTCGCACAACCTGCGCGAGCTTGAGGACGTGTGCGACCATGTGGGCATCATGAACGGCGGCAAGGTCCTGCTCGAGCATCCGCTCGCGGAGCTGCAGTCCAACATCGTCAAGGTGTTCGTCGCCCTGCCGGACGAGGCACAGCTGCCCGAGGGGCTCGACATCCTGCACCGCAGCGCGCAGGGACACCTGCACACGCTGATCGTGCACGGCGACGCCGCCGAGGTCATGAACCGGCTCTCGACCGCGCAGCCGCAGTATCTCGACGTCGTGCCGCTGACGCTCGAGGAGATCTTTATTTATGAACTGGGAGGTGCAGACTATGCCGTCAAAGACATCCTTCTGTAACGGGACGGAATTTCGCAAGTGCCTGTCGCGCTGGTGGCCGCTGTGGGTCATCTACGGCGTGATCCTGTTCATCCTGCTGCCGGGTGTGCTGCTCAACGCGCGCTCGACGATACCGTATGTGTCGACCGAGCAGATCAGCTACCTCTCGAACGTCATTCTCTCCGAGACGCAGATGCTGCTGCCGCTGACGGCGTTTTGCGCGGGTCTGCTCGCGGCCGCTGCCATGTTCGGCTACCTGTACACGCCGCGCGGCGCGGGGCTGGCAGCGTCGCTGCCCATAAAGCGCGGGTGTATGTTCCGCACGCATCTGCTGGCGGGGCTTGCGATGCTGCTGTCGGCAGAGGTCGTAGTGTTCGGTCTTGCCGTGCTCATCGAGGCGGTGCGCTTCACGCTCGTCATCGAGCCGCTGCTCACCTGGCTGGGCATACTCGCGCTCGAGACGGTCGTGTTCTACGGCATCGCCGTGCTGTGCGCCATGTTCACCGGCCACGTGGTCATGCTGCCGTGCCTGTACCTGCTCGTGAACTTCATCGCCGTGGGCTTCCAGGTGCTCATCGAATCCGTGCTCTACACGTTCGTGTACGGCATGTCGGGCATGATGGATCTGCCGGTCGACTGGCTCTCCCCGCTGGTGCTGTTCATGCGGCGCACAAGTGTCGGTCACGCCGATCTGGTGCGCCCGATCAGCGGCACGGAGGCGGAGGTCGCCATTGCCAACTTCTCCGGATGGATCTATCCGCTCGTCTGGGCGGTGTTCGCACTGCTGCTGCTCGTGTGCGCGGGTCAGCTCTACCGCCGCCGCCGTATGGAGAGCGCGGGCGACACCGTCGCCATCCCGGTGCTCAAGCCGGTGCTGAAGTATATCGTGGCGCTCTTCGCCGGTCTGGCAATGCCGGTCGGCGTGTACGGCATGCTGCTCAACGTGCCGGCCTACCGGGCACATCTGGCGCCGTTCCTGCTGCTGGCAGTCCTCGGCGCAGCGCTCGGCTTTGTCATCAGCGAGATGGTCATCCGCAAGTCCCTGCGCATCCCGCGCACGGTCTGGCGCGGCTGCGCGGTCACAGCGGCCGTGTGCTGCCTCGTCGTGGTCGGCGCGAAGTGCGACCTCACGGGCTACGCCCGCCGCATCCCGGATACCGCGCAGGTCAAAAGCGCGCGCATCATCTGCAACGGTTACAACTCCACGCTCACCGAGGCGGAGAACATTCAGGCCGTGGAGGACATCCACCGCGCCGTCGTGGCGGAGCGCGAAAAGATCACGGACGACACCAGCATCACCAGTCTGCAGCTGACCTACAAGCTCTCGAACGGCAAGGTGCTGATGCGCGAATACGTGCTCCCCGACACGAGCGCACGCCTGGCGCAGATCGAGCAGGTGCTCAACTGCGACGAAGCGCGCGCCACGCGCAACACGCCGGCGCTGCCCGTGACGCTCGAGCACCTCACCTACGCCAACATCGGCTATGAGACCGAAAGCGGCGACTACCTCTACATGGAGCTCACGGCCGAGCAGGCGCTCGACCTGTACGAAAACGCCATCGTGCCCGACTGCGCGGACGGCACCATGGGCCGCGCCTGGCTGACCGACAGCGGCACGCGCATAAGCACGGCCTATGCCGTGACCATCAGTTATCAGCTCAGCCAGTACGACCCGGCAACGGACGAAACGACCTACGCCGACGTCGACTACACCCCGCTGACCGATTCCACGCGCACGCTCGCGTGGCTGCGCGCGCACGGCATCGAGCCGCTGCTCGAGGGAGACTCGATCAAGTACGGTGGCGAGCCTGACACGCAGCCGGCCATCAGCACCTACGAAACGGCTGACAGCAGCTCCGGCCGGTAACATCCGCACAAACAACATCCGCCGTCCGCACAGGATCTGTGCGGGCGTTTTTTTGCCGCGCGTTCATAAATCAGACGCAGTGTTCACAAATGCTTTCTGGAATATTCGAAAAATCTTCGCCCTTTGTTCATGCGTGTGTTACAAATATCGACTACGATATAGACACTTCAAAAAACCAATCAGCCGGGAGGCAAACAACATGAACGACGCTTCCAATATCCCTGAAAACGAACAGCCGGAAGGCATCCCCACAGCATCGGACGCAGCCCAAGAGGCGGACGCGAACACATCCGCGCAGGCACAGACGCCCGCGGACGACAACGCCGCTGCGGCGCGCACCTGCCCGCAGTGCGGTGCGGCGCTCAAGCCGGGCGCAAGCTTCTGCGCCAACTGCGGCGCGCCGGTCGACGACAGCGATGACGTGACCTACCACATCGTCCGCCCCGAGACCGAGCGCAGCTATGCCGACGCGAACTTCCAGCCCAGTGACGACGCGGCCAACACTCCGCCGCGCTACTACACGCCGGACGCCGACGCATGGGCGGAAAAGCCCAAACGCAAGCGCCGCGCCCGCAGGCCCAGGACCGCGCGCACGCCCGAGCAGAAACGGCTCATCACGCGCATCGCGTGCCTGTGCCTCGTGTGTGCACTGCTGGGCGGGCTCGGCGGCGGCGCAGTCGCAGGGCTCATCAACCGCTCCGGCAAGAGCGCGGGAAGCTCCGCCTCCGCCTCGAGCGGTACACTCGTGACGCAGCCGGTCAAAGCCGACACCAGCTCCGCCTCGTCGATCTATGATCTGGCATGCAAGCAGGTCGTCGCCATCACGACCGAAGTGACCTACACCAACTACTTCGGTCAGACGAGCTCGCAGGCGAGCTGCGGCAGCGGCTTCTTCATCACGGAGGACGGCTACGTGCTCACAAACTACCACGTCATCTCCACCGCGCACCAGTACGGCTACGCCGTGTCCGTGCTCACCTACGACGGCACGACCTATCAGGCGACCATCGTCGGCGTGGACGAGGACAATGACATCGCCCTGCTCAAGGTCGACGCCGCCGGCGTGACGCCCGTCACCTTCGGCGACAGCGACAGTATGTCTGTCGGCGACACGGTCTACGCCGTCGGCAACCCGCTCGGCGAGCTGGAGTTCACCATGACGAGCGGCATGATCAGCGCGCTCGACCGCACGATCACCACCTCCGACGGCACCGACAGCGGCATCAATATGTTCCAGATCGACGCCGCCGTCAACGCCGGCAACTCCGGCGGTCCGGTGTACAACACCTCCGGTCAGGTCATCGGCATCGTGACCGCAAAATACAGCTCCTCCGGCGTGGAGGGTCTGGGCTTCGCCATCCCGGTCAATGACGCCGTGGCCATCGCAAACGACCTCATGAAAAACGGCACCGTGACCGACCGCGCCCAGCTCGGCATCACGCTGCAGACCATCCCGGACAGTGCCGCGCAGTATTACAACATGCCGGACGGCGCGTATGTCAACGCCGTCAACAGCGGCAGCTGCGCCGAGAAGGCCGGCCTGAAGGCGGGCGACATCATCACCGCCATCGACGACACGGCTGTCTCCTCCGGCGATGCGCTGCGCAGTGCGCTGCGCGGCTACTCCGCCGGTGAGAGCGCCACGCTGACCGTCTCACGCAGCGGCGAGACGCTGAAGCTGACCGTCACCTTTGACCGCGCCAGCGACAGCACGAAATAATTTGCTTCTCCTCAACTCCGGCGGCGGGTGACCGCCCCGCCGCCGAGCGTTTTATGCATCCTCTCTTTTTCTTTCTCCATCTTCTTTTCCCCCCAGCGGAAAAGCGCCGCGCAGAGCGATCTGCACGGCGCTTTTTCCATGTCCGGACGCAGGGCTGCACGGTGACCGCCGCAGCGCACGGCACAACAAAAACCGGCAGCCAGAAGGCTGCCGGTTGCGGTTGTTTTGTTGGGTTGCAGACTTACGCTGCTGTGATCAGTTGAACCAGCCCAGACCGAAGAACGTGCTGATCTGCACAAGCAGGATGAAGAACATGATCACGGGGCAGAGATACTTGATGCAGAAGGTGTAGAAGCCGTGGATGTGGCCATTGTAGCCGCTGTCGATCTCGCCGTACAGGGATTTCGGCTTGATCTCCCAGCCGACCATGATGGACATGAGCATGGCGCCGAGCGGCATGGCGATGCCTTCAGAGATCATATCCATGAAGTCGAGCCAGTCAGCGCACCAGTCAGCCTTGGAGTTGATGTGGAACAGATCCTTCGGCGCGATGCCGTTGGAGCCGAGACCGTCAACCGCGACGAGGCAGGCCAGCAGGGTGATGGCGAGGCAGACGACGGCGAGCACCTTATTGCGGTCACGCTCGTGACCCTTGGCGCTGGCGTGGTCGATGAAGGTGACGGAGACCGCCTCGATCAGGGAGATGGCGGAGGAGATGGCCGCGATCAGAACGAGGGCGTAGAAGATCAGGCCGAAGATGCCACCGATGGTGCCCATGTCATGGAACACGTCCTGCAGCGTGGCGAACAGGAGGTTCGGGCCGCCGAGCTTGATCTCGGAGACGGCCATGCCCTTGGCGATGCCGTTGGCGACGGCCGCCGGGATAACGGCGAGACCGGCCATGATGGCAACCATGGTATCGGAGATAACGATGATAACGGAGTTTTTCGGCAGGTTCTCACCCTTGCCGAGATAGGAGCCGTAGGTGATCATGGCGCCCATGGCCAGAGACAGGGAGAAGAACATCTGGCCGCCGGCCGTTGCGAGAACTTCCATAAAGCCGGGCGCCTTCTCAAAGAAGCCCGCCTTCACAGCGTAGCCGGGGACGAACATGTACTTGAGGCCGACGTCCGCATTCGGAAGCGTCCAGGCACGGATGATGACGATGACGAGCATGACGAACAGTGCGGGCATGCCGATCGTGTTGAACTTCTCAATGCCGCCGCCGACACCGCCGCGGTTGATGAGATAGCAGATGGCCATGAACAGAACCATGCAGCCGATGCTGGCCCACGGGTTGGTGAGCAGAGCCCCGAAGGAGCTGCTGTCCGGCATACCGCTGAACATGCCGACGACGTTGATGACCATGTAATAGATGCAGTAGCCGCCGAGGACCGAGTAGAAGGTCATGATCAGGAACGGGGCGATGATGGCCAGCCAGCCGATCCACTTGAACTTCTTCGAGACCTTCTTGTAGGCGTTGACCGGGCCGAAGCCGGTGCTGCGGCCGATTGCCAGCTCAGAGAGCATGATCGCGAAGCCGACAAATGCCGCCAGAGCCAGGTAAACGATCAGGAAAGTGAAGCCGCCGCATCTGCCCATCTTGTACGGGAAGCCCCAGATGTTGCCGAGGCCGACGGCGGAACCGATGGCAGAGAGCAGAAAGCCGATTGTACTGCCAAATGAACCACGTTTGTTTTCGTCCATTGTTTTTCCTCCAATTTCAAATTGCTTTTCCCCGGAACTCCCCCCAATAGCGCCGGACGATAACCGCTTCGTCCGGGCATCCATAACCGCAAGTGGGAAATTCTCGATGAACTTATTGCTAATTTACACTAAAAACCCGAAATTCGCAACCGTTTTTCGTGAATTTCGTTCATAAACTGTTCATTTTAGACGATGCCATAGATTGGGCCAGCCGAACGTGACCACTTTTTAGATATTCTGACGGCGTCACGAAAATGGCAACTCCCATTATTTTGATATTCTGTTTTCGAATGGGTAACTTTACTGAAATATATTCGAAACACATTCGTCCATATGACACATACACAAAGGCATCTTTTGCCGTCGGGAGTCTTGCATTTTTCCGGCGTTCATGTATAATGTCTTTGTTACCCTGTGATTATGATTAGGAGGAATTTCAAATGACATATGAGATGGATATCGCCGGGCTAAAGCGCGATCTGCCCCTGTGCAAGGTCTCCGATGACCTGTACATCGGCGCGTTCGTCATGTTTGGCGATGTGGAGCTGACCGTGCACTGCGCGGCCGAGCTGCTCAAGCTGACGCCGGAATATGACTATCTGATCGCCCCCGAAGCGAAAGCCATCCCGCTGGTGTATGAAATGGCCCGTCAGAGCGGTGCGGACAAATATTTCGTCGCCCGCAAAAAGGCCAAGGCCTACATGAGCAGCGTGTTCCAGGTGCACGTCAAGTCCATCACGACGCAGGGCGTGCAGACGCTCGTGCTCGACCAGACGGACGCGGAGCTGATCCACGGCAAACGCATCGTCATCGTGGACGACGTGATCTCGACCGGCGAGTCGCTGCGCGCGATGGAAGAGCTCGTCAACGAGGCCGGCGGCATCATCGTCGGCAAGATGGCCGTGCTCGCCGAGGGCGACGCAAACGACCGTCCCGACATCACCGTGCTGGGCAAGCTGCCGCTGTTTAACCCCGACGGCACGCCGAAGGCATAATAACACACAGACTTTCGCGGGAGCTGCATCGGCAGCGCCCGCGCGTCATATGACCGTCTGCATTTTGCAGCGCATTCGGGAGGAACGCGTATGAACCTGCTCTTTGCGATCAACGGGGGCTATATCCCCACATTTCTAAATTGTATGCGCAGCGTGCTGCTGCACGGCGGCGCGAGCCATTACGAGGTCTTTATCCTGCACTCCGATCTCACGCCCGCCGATGAGGAGCGCGTGCGCGCGGCGCTGCCCGAGGTCGGGCTGCACTTTGTGTTCGTCGACCCCGCGATGTTCGACGGCTTTCCGGAGTCGAAGCGCTACCCGCGCCAGATCTATTACCGCATCGCAGCGCCCCTGCTGCTGCCGGACACGCTCGAGCGCATCCTCTACCTCGATGCGGACACGGTCATCATCAATCCCCTCACGCAGCTGTATGCCGCGCCGTTCGGAGATGCGTATTTCATGGCCTGCACGCACACGCGCAAGCTGCTCGAAAAGCTCAACGCCGCGCGTCTGGGCATGGACGAGGCCGCGCCCTACATCAATACCGGCGTGCTGCTGTATAACCTCCCGGCCCTGCGTGCCGACCTCGACATGGAGCGTGTGCGCGCCTTTGCCGATGAAAAGCAGGACGTGTTCCTGCTGCCGGATCAGGACATTCTCACCGCGCTCTACGGCGACCGGGTGCACCTGCTCGACAGCATGGTCTACAACCTCAGCGACCGCATCCTTGCGCTGCACAACGCGCAGCTGCTTGCCGAGCCGGTCGATCTCGACTGGGTGCGCGCGCATACGGTCATCATCCACTACTGCGGCCGGCTCAAGCCGTGGAAGCCGCACTATGTCGGCGTGCTCGACGTGTTTTACCACGAGCTGATGGATGAGATCCAGAAATAAAAAAGCATGCGTTCCGAACGATCGGGACGCATGCTTTTTATCCGCGCAGACCGCCGAAGAACGCGCGCAGCGCGTCCGCGCAGTCGTCCGAGAGCACGCCGCCGTAAATGGCGGGGTGGTGACCGTATCGCTCCTCAAAGAGATTGAGCACGCTGCCGCACGAGCCGAAATTCGGCTCCTTCGCGCCGTAGACGACGACCGGCACGCGGGCGTTGATGATCGCCCCGGCGCACATGGGGCACGGTTCGAGCGTGACATAGAGCGTGCAGCCGTCGAGCCGCCACGTGCCGCGCGCGCGGCACGCCTCGGCGATGGCCTCCATCTCGGCGTGGGCATCGGCGCGGTGCGTGCGCTCGCGGCGGTTTCGGCCGCGGCCGATGATGCGGCCCCCGGCGTCGACGATCACGCAGCCGACCGGCACCTCCCCGTCGGCCGCCGCGGCCTGCGCGAGCGCGAGCGCCGCGCGCATATAGTCCTCGCGCTCCACAGGCGCTCTCCCCTTTCAAAAAACCGGCGCTGTTAAAATAACAGCGCCGGAAACACGTTTTGGACGAAAACCGATCAGGCCAGAGCCGCCGTGATGATGGACATCTGGTAGACCTCCTCGGCGTCGCAGCCGCGGGACAGGTCGTTGATGGGCGCGTTCAGACCCTGCAGGATCGGGCCGTAGGCCGCAAAGCCGCCGAGACGCTGCGCGATCTTGTAGCCGATGTTGCCGGCCTCGATGCACGGGAAGATGAAGGTGTTAGCGTGGCCCGCGACCGGGGAGCCAGGGAACTTCAGCTGGCCAACAACCGGGGAGACAGCAGCGTCAAACTGCATCTCGCCGTCGAGCTTCAGCTCGGGCGCGAGCTCCTTGGCGATGACGGTGGCGTCATGGCTGAGCGCGACCGTGCCGCCCTTGCCGGAGCCCTTGGTGGAAAAGCTCAGCATGGCGACCTTCGGATCCATGCCGAAGATCTCGGCAGTCTTGGCGGTCTCGATGGCGACCTCGGCCAGCTTCTGCGCGGCGGAGAAGGTGACCTCACCGGTGGCCTTGTCGACGGTATCCTGATAGTCGATGTTGATGGCGCAGTCGCCCATGGCGAGCATCTCGTCGCCGCGGACCATGATGAAGCAGGAGCTCACGAGGTGGGCACCCTTCTTGGTCTTGATGAGCTGCAGCGCCGGACGGACGGTGTCCGCGGTGGAATAGGTCGCACCGCCGAGCAGCGCATCGGCCACGCCCATCTTCACGAGCATGGTGCCGAAGTAGTTGCCCTTCTGGAGGTTGGCGCGGACTTCTTCCATGGTCATTTTGCCCTTGCGCAGGTCGAACATGCACTGGGCCATCTCGTCCATCTTGTCATAGTTGGCGGGATCGATGATCTCGAGGCCCTCGATGTCAAAGTTGCCGGCCTTGGCCGCAGCCTTCACGTCCTCGACGTTGCCGACGAGGATCGGCGTCAGGAAGCCGCCCTGCTTCAGGCGGGCCGCGGACTCGAGGATGCGGGCATCGGTGCCCTCGGTGTAGACGATCTTGCGCGGATTGGCTTTGAGAACTTCAACCAGATTTTCAAACATGGTGTTTTCCTCCAATATGTTCATCTATTTTCTGTTTTTCTGTGAACATGGTTTCACAATTAAATAGTGTAACACCACCTCCGACGTTTTTCAACCCCCGCACACAATTTTAAAAAGAGGTTGTTGCCGTTTGTGCGCAGGCGTGGTAAAATACAGACCGTTATCAGAACGTTACAGGAGGTGCGGCATGGAACGCAATTTTGCTGCCGTCATGTCGGAGCTGCGCCATGCGCGCGGGCTGTCCCAGCGCAAGGTCGCGGCCGACCTGAAGATCAGTCAGGCGCTGCTGTCCCACTACGAAAACGGTGCGCGTGAGCCGGGGCTCGCGTTCGTGTGCAGGGCGTGCGATTACTACGGCGTGAGCGCCGACTTTCTGCTCGGCCGTGCGCCGAGCCCGACCTGCACGCCCGAACAGCTCGAGGCACTGCGCGCGCTCGTGCAGGACGTGCGCACAGCCGCTGACCGCGCCGAGGCCGCACTGGAGGAGATTTCCCTATGATCCCACAAGAAAACATCCGCAATTTTTCGATCATCGCGCACATCGACCACGGCAAGTCCACCCTGTCCGACCGGCTCATCGAGCTGTGCGGCGCAGTGGATCAGCGCGAAATGGAGGACCAGCTGCTCGACAACATGGATCTCGAGCGCGAGCGCGGCATCACGATCAAGGCACGCGCCGTCGGGCTGACCTATCACCGTGACGGCAAGACCTACACGCTCAACCTCATCGACACACCGGGCCACGTGGACTTCAACTACGAGGTCAGCCGCTCGCTCGCCGCGTGTGAAGGCGCCGTGCTGATCGTGGACGCCTCGCAGGGCGTGGAGGCGCAGACGCTTGCCAACACCTACCTCGCGCTCGACCACGATCTGGAGATCCTGCCGGTCATCAACAAGATCGACCTGCCCGCCGCCGACCCCCAGCGCACCAAGGCCGAGATCGAGGACATCATCGGCATCCCGGCCATGGACGCGCCCGAGATCTCGGCCAAGCAGGGCATCAACATTCAGGCCGTGCTCGACGACATCGTCGACCACGTCCCCGCCCCGCAGGGCGACCCGAATGCCCCGCTGCAGGCGCTCGTGTTCGACAGCCAGTACGACAGCTACCGCGGCGTCATCGTGCTCATGCGCATCGTGGCCGGCACGCTCCGGCGCGGCATGGAGGTAACGCTCATGTCCACCGGCGCATCCTACAAGGTGCTCGAGGTCGGGCATCTGCGTCCCATCGGGCTTGACCCGTGCGACGAGCTCGGCTGCGGCGACGTGGGCTACTTCACCGCGAGCATCAAAAACGTGGAGGACACGCGCGTGGGCGACACCGTCACCGAGACGGCCCGCCCCGCCGCCGAGCCGCTGCCCGGCTACCGCCCGGCGCGGTCGATGGTCTACTGCGGCATCTACACCGAGGACGGCTCAAAGTACCCCGACCTGCGCGACGCGCTCGAAAAGCTCAAGCTCAACGATGCCTCGCTCTCGTTCGAGCCGGAGTCGTCGGTCGCGCTCGGCTTCGGCTTCCGGTGCGGCTTTCTCGGCATGCTGCACATGGAGATCATTCAGGAACGTCTCGAGCGCGAGTTCGACCTCGACCTCATCACGACGCTGCCGAGCGTTATCTACCGCATCACAAAAACCGACGGCACGGTGCTCATGATCGATAACCCCCACGACTACCCGAACCCTGCGTCCATCGAAGTCGCGGAGGAGCCGTATGTGAACGTGTCGATCATCACGCCGCAGGAATTCGTCGGCAATATCATGCCGCTGTGTCAGGATCTGCGCGGCGAGTATAAGAACATGCAGTATCTCGACAGCCGGCTTGTGGAGCTGCACTACGAGATGCCGCTCAACGAGATCGTCTACAACTTCTTCGACACGCTCAAGGCGCGCACGAAGGGGTACGCCTCGCTCGACTACGAATTTTCCAGCTATCACCCGAGCGAGCTCGTGAAGGTGGACATGCTGCTCAACGGCGACCAGGTCGATGCGCTGAGCTTCATCGCCCACAAGGACAAGGCCTACGGCCGGGCGCGCAAGCTGTGCGAGAAGCTCAAGGAGAACATCCCGCGGCAGCTGTTCGAGATCCCGGTGCAGGCCGCGATCGGCGGCAAGATCATCGCGCGCGAGACCGTCAAGGCCCTGCGCAAGGACGTGCTCGCCAAATGCTACGGCGGCGACATCACGCGCAAGAAAAAGCTGCTCGAAAAGCAAAAGGAAGGCAAGAAGAAAATGCGCCAGCTCGGCACGGTCCAGATCCCCACGGAGGCATTTCTCGCCGTGCTCAAGCTCGATGACTAAGGAGGCTCACCATGCTCGAATTCCGTTTTGACACCCAGCTGCTCATCGAGGGTCACGGCCTCGATGAGGACGCGATCCACGACTACATCCTCGCCAACATCGCGGGCGACTGTCTGCTCGCCGTGGGCGACGAGGACCTCATCAAGATCCACTTCCACACGAACACGCCCTGGAAGGTGCTCGAATACTGCGCCGGCCTCGGCGATATCCACGACATCGTCATCGAAAACATGGAGCGTCAGGAAAACGGCCTGCACGGCTGAGCGATCCGGGCGCAAAAACCGGCAGAGCCTTGGCTCTGCCGGTTTTTCATATTTCGTATGCAGTTAGTTCGCGTAGGCCTCCGCCACGAGCTTGCCCTGCACCAGATAGCGCTGGTGGTTGTCCCCGCGGTAGCAGGTCGAGAGCGTCAGCACGCGGTCGCCCGGCTGCGGCCATGCGTCCTCGCGGACATTGGCCTGCAGGCTTTTTTGCGCGCGCACATCGTCAAAATACGCCGTGAAATCCTCTGCGTCCGCAAAGTCGTGGCACAGCAGCAGATGCTCGCTCGAGTGCGGATAGGCCGCGAAGATCTCATACACGAGCATCCGGTCCGGGAGATAGACGTAGATATAGCGGTGCGACTCAAAGACCTCCGCGTCCGAAAAGTCGTTGAGCTGGGCAAACATGCGTCCGTTGCGCAGATTGTGCCCGTAGAGCACGGTCATGGGGTCGGAAAAGTCCTTCCGGTTGTAACTCTGGCTGAAGATGCTGCCGCCGCTGTAGTACGCGCCGTTTTCGCTGTGCTTGGAGTAATACTCCTGATCGTCATTGCCGTCACGCTGCAGCACGGCATAACTGATGTCGGTATCCGGGATCTTGATCCACGCATAGATATCCGGATTCATGGCCTGCAGCTCGTCAAAATCGACCGGGATCTTCACGCGCTCAAGCTGAAAGCTGCCGCCGTCGTCGGAAATGTTGGTGCGCATCCGGTCGCCGAAGGCCTGCCCCTGATAGTACTGCACGATATACCACACGCACCACGCACACGCGCACAGCGCCGCGAGCGCCACGAGCACCAGCACGCTGCGCACAAGGATCTTTTTCTTCTTCATCGTTCACCTCATAAAAGCAAAAGCCCCATGAAGATCATGGGGCTTTGTTATCCATGTGACCGCCGGTTCACTTGACGCGAATCAGCTTTTTGCCGCAAAACAGCACCGCTCCGACCGCTGCGATGGCCGCAAGGATCACCCACAGGATGCTGAAGGGCTCGCCGGTCTGCGGAGAGGTCGTGCCCTTGTCAGGCGTGACAGTTGTATCGGTATTGTTCTTCTCGGGGCTGACGACCGCGCCGGCGGCAAACGCCGTCGCCGACAGGGCAAACACGAGAACGAGTATCAAAAGAATGGCCACAAAACGCTTCATTGTGAACTCCTCCATTCATATTTCAGCAATTTTAAATACAGTATGATTTTACACCAACCGCAAACAAATTGCAAGGGGGTAATTGCAAACAATATCCGTTTCCTCCCGGTTACCCCTCCACCGGCTCGTAGAAAATGCTCAGGATCAGCTCCAGCAGCGCGTCCGAATCGACCTGATACTCCGCGTGCCGCTGCTCGCCCATGACCGACGTGCCGGGAACATTGACGATGTCATCCGAGAAGTGCATCCCGCTCGCCTGCTGCGCCAGATAGACCATCATGGCGGTGTTGATGTTCGTCGTGGTGTTGCGCCGGACGTTGTTGTAGAGCGCGAGAATGCTTGCCGGATCCTCCTTGACCTGCGCGAGCATCTTGTGCACGAGCGCAAGCACGACCTGCTTTTGCCGCTGCATGCGCTGGTTGTTGCCCTCGGTCGAGTCGGCGCGGTAGCGGATGTAGCTTTCCGTGAGCTGGCCGGTGAGCGTCACGGGCTGCCCGGCGGCAAAGCCGGGGATGCTCGTGTCCGGCGTAACCGTCACGCCGCCGACGCTGTCGACGAGCTGGCGGATGCCCTGCATATAGATCGAGCCGTAGACCGGGATCGGCAGATCGTAAAACAGGCGCGAGACAGCCGCGCTCGTCAGCTCACAGCTGCGCTCCGCCCCGTCGCCGTAGGCGTAGGCAAGCGCCAGCTGCGCCGTAGCCGTGCCGACATGCTCGCCCGCGCTGTCGAGAATATCGAGCGTACACATCGCGTCGCGCGAGATGGAGATGAGCGTCATCTCCTTGTTGCGCAGGTCGAGCACCGCAAGGATGTTCGCATCCGACTGGTTGGCGTTGCCGTAGATGCCGCTGGCATCCTGCTTGACCTGCTCGTCCACGCCCATGAGCAGGATCGTGACGATATCGGTGTTGTAGCGGTAGAGCCGGTCATTGTAGCGCACCGTGCCCGAGCCGAGCGACTCCACATCGTCCCGGGAAATGTTCATCCCGTCATCGTCGGTCAGCGCATTGCGGCCGATCGCAGACAAAACCAATACCGTTGCGACCAGCAGCAGCGCGATGGCGAGCAGCACGCACACGATGATGACCAGTACGCGCGTGGCGCGGCTCATGCGCTTTTTTGGCGGGCGCTCCGCCGGTGTCTGACGTTCGTCTGGCACAGCTGTCCCCTCCTTCGTCCTGCAGATATTTCTCTGCGCATGATACCACGTTTTGGCCTGTGTTGTAAAGCCGGGGGCAGTGTTTGCGGTTGACTTTTGCGTGCCGCGCGCCTATCTTAAAGGCAGAAGCATACGAAATTCCGGAGGTCCTGCTATCTATGGGCGAAGACAAGAAGTCAAACCGCTGGGTCAGCGCATGGAGCACCAGCCCTATCGACGCGAGCCTGTCCGAGACCGGCGTGCTCGACCGGCTCGGCGTCGCTGTGACGGACGTGTCCGCGCGCACGGCCGTGCAGCTCACAGCCGGCGGCACGCACGTGCGCCTGACGCTCTCGAACGTGTTCGGCGTGCTGCCGCTGCACGTGGCCGCCTGCACCGTTGCCATCGGCGCGGACGATGCGCGCGGCATCGACCCGGCCACGCTGCACACCGTGACCTTCGGCGGCGAGCGCTGCGTCCGCATCGCCGCCGGGACGAGCTGCACCTCCGATGCCGCCGCGCTGCCGGTCGCCGCCGGGCAGACGCTGACCGTCACGGTCTTTTACCGCGGCATCAACGCCATGCGCACGATCGGGATCATCGGCGGGTGCAGCTACGCCGAGCTCGGCAACTGCACGCGCCGCCCCCTGCTGCATCTGGCCATACCGATGCAGCACACGGCGGAGACCGGCGCGTACGAAGTCATCCCCGCGCTCACGGAGATCGACGTGCTGGCAGCGCCCGGGACGCACGCGTGCGTCATCTTCGGCGACTCAACCGTGGCAAACGAGCTGCCGCGTCTGCTGGCGGCGCGCCTGCGCGCCGACGGGATCGGCAGCGTGAGCGTGACGCAGGCCGCCATCAAGGGCGACCGGCTGGTGGCCGACGGCGTCGGCCGCGCGGCGAAGCTCCTCGGCGGCGCAGGCGTGAAGCGCTTTGAGCGCGACGTGCTCGCGCAGGCGGGCGCGGACATGGTGCTCGTCAAACTCGGCGCCAATGATCTCATCCACCCGCACTGCCGGAGCAAGCAGGGGCTGCTGACCCCGGTCACGTTCGCGCAGATGACAGCGGGCTACCGCGCGCTCGCCGACATGGCGCACGCGCAGGGCGTGCGCATCTGGTTTTGCGAGCTCACGCCGTGGAAGGGCTACACGCGAAACCTCTTCGGCCGCGGGGACGACATTCACTGGTCGCCGGAGCTCGACACGCTGCGGCCGGAGCTCAACGCGTGGTTTCAGAGCGCGGACTGCCCCGCCGACGGCTACATCCCGCTGGGCGCTCTGGCAGACCCCGACGACCCGGACGCGCTCATCCCGGCCTACACGACCGACGGCGTGCACCACACGCCCGCCGGACAACGCGCGCTCGCAGCCCTGATCCCGGAGGACATCTTCCGGGCACCGCAGAAGGAGGTATCTCCATGATCGACATCCGACCCGCAACCGCAGACGATCTGCCGCGCATCGAGCAGATCTACGACGCGATCCACACCGCAGAGGAGGCCGGCGCCGCCGGCGTCGGCTGGGCGCGCGGCGTCTATCCGACACGCGCGACCGCACAGGCCGCGCTCGACGACGGGGCACTGTTTGTGCTCACTGACGGCGGTGCGCTCGTCGCCGCCGGACGCATTGACCGGACGCAGGTGCCGGTATATGCGCAGGTGCCGTGGCAATACGCAGCGCCGCCGGAGCAGGTGCTCGTGCTGCACACCCTCGTCGTTGACCCGACGATCGCCGGACACGGCTACGGCACGCAGTTTGTGCGCTTTTATGCCCGGCGCGCCCGCGCGCTCGGCTGCACGGTGCTGCGCATCGACACGAATGCAAAAAACGCCGCTGCCCGCCGGCTCTACGCCCGTCTCGGCTTCCGTAAGGCCGCCATCGTGCCGTGCACCTTCAACGGCATCGCCGGCGTAGAGCTCGTCTGTCTGGAAAAACGGCTGGACGCAGAATGACACAAAGCAAAAACCCGCAGTCCGTGGACTGCGGGTTTTTGAGACTGGCAAAAAAGTAATACTTTTTTGCCAGTCTCTTTTTCATTTTGCCGCTCACAGCGTCGGGCGCTCGCCGTACATCCGCGCGTAGTAGCTCCGGTACTCGCCGGAGACGATCTCCTCCCACCATGTGCGGTTTTCCAGATACCAGTCGATCGTGCGGCCGATGCCGTCGGCGAACTTTGTCTCCGGCAGCCAGCCGAGCTCCGTGTGGATCTTCGTGGGGTCGATGGCATAGCGCAGGTCATGCCCCTGCCGGTCGGCGACGTAGGTGATGAGGCTCTCGGGCTTGCCAAGCTTGCGGCAGATCAGGCGCACGATGTCGATGTTGCGCATCTCGTTGTGACCCCCGATGTTGTACACCTCACCGATGCGCCCGCGGCTGACCACAAGGTCAATGGCCTTGCAGTGGTCGGTGACATACAGCCAGTCGCGCACGTTCAGTCCCCGCCCGTACACCGGCAGCGGACGGTCGGCGAGGGCGCTCACGATCATGAGCGGGATGAGCTTTTCCGGAAACTGATACGGCCCGTAGTTATTCGAGCAGCGCGAGATCGTGACCGGCAGGCCGTAGGTACGTCCATACGCGCCCACGAGCAGGTCGGCCGCGGCCTTGGAGCTGCTGTAGGGCGAGCTCGTGTGCAGCGGCGTCTGCTCGGTGAACAGCAGGTCCGGCCGGTCGAGCGGCAGGTCGCCGTAGACCTCGTCGGTCGAGACCTGATGGAAGCGGATATTTCCGTATTCGCGGCAGGCGTCCATGAGCACGGACGTGCCGATGATGTTCGTCTGCAAAAACAGCGACGGGTCGGCGATCGAGCGATCCACATGGCTCTCGGCCGCGAAGTTGATGACCACGTCGGGGTGCTCCTCGGCAAAGAGGGCGCAGACCGCCTCACGGTCGCAGATGTCCACCCTGGCAAAGCGGAAATTCGGCTGCCCGAGCAGCGGCGCGAGCGTGGAGAGATTGCCGGCATAGGTGAGCTTGTCGATGCACACGAGCCGGTCGTCCGGATAGCGCTCACGCAGGTAAAACAGGAAATTCGCGCCGATGAAGCCGGCGCCGCCGGTTACGAATCTAGTCATGCAGTTCCCTCTCAAACACCAGCTTATCCTCCGCGACCGCGCGCAGATGCGCGCCGTAGGGCGCGTTTTGATACTGCGCGGCGGCAGCCAGCAGCTGCGCCTTCGTGAGCCAGCCCATGTGATAGGCCACCTCTTCCGGCGCGGAAATGATGACGTCCTGCCGGTTCTGCACCGTCTGGACAAAGACCGCCGCGTCCATGAGACTCTCGACCGTGCCGGTGTCGAGCCACGCAAAGCCCCGGCCGAGCAGCTGCACCTTCAGACGGTCGTCCTCGAGATAGAGCCGGTTGAGATCCGTGATCTCCAGCTCGCCGCGCGCCGACGGACGCACCTGCCGCGCCTTTTCCACGACACGGTTGTCGTAAAAATACAGCCCCGTGACGCAGTAATTCGAGCGCGGGTTTTGGGGCTTTTCCTCGACGGACAGCACACGCTTGTTCTGGTCGAACTCCACGACGCCGAAGCGCTCGGGGTCCTTGACATGATAGCCGAAGATCGTGGCATAGCCCGCCTCGGCATCCTTGACCGCCTCGCACAGATTGCTGCGAAAGCGGTTTCCGTAGAAAATATTGTCGCCGAGGATCATGGCGCACGTGTCATCGCCGATGAAATCCTCCCCGATCAGAAACGCCTGCGCCAGACCGTCCGGATGCGGCTGCACCGCGTAGGACAGCCGGATGCCGAACTGGCTGCCGTCGCCGAGCAGACGCTCGAAGCGCGGCGTGTCCTCCGGCGTGGAGATGATGAGAATGTCGCGGATGCCCGCGAGCATGAGCGTCGAGAGCGGGTAGTAGATCATGGGCTTGTCGTACACCGGCAGCAGCTGCTTGGACGTGACCCGCGTGAGCGGGTACAGCCGTGTGCCGGAGCCCCCGGCGAGGATGATGCCTTTCATCGTCTGTGCCTCCCTTTTTCAGTCTCTGCGGTACAGGTCGCGGGTGTATACCTTCTCCGGCACGTCGTCGAGCGCGGACTCGGCGCGGTTGGCAACAATAACGGCCGCCATGCGCTTGAATTCCGTCAGCGACGCGATCACCGGCAGACCGTCAAAGGAGGCGGCCCTGAGCGTCGGCTCATAGATCACGACGCTCGCGCCCGCGCGGCGCAGCCGCTCGATGACGCCGCGGATGCTCGACTCGCGGAAGTTGTCCGAATCGGCCTTCATCGTCAGACGGTACACACCGATGACGCCGCCCGCCGCCTTGCGCAGGATCTGACGGGCGATGTGATCCTTGCGCTCGTCATTGGCCGTGACGGCGGCGCTGATGATGCGGTTCGGAATGTCGCCGAAGTTCGCCACCAGCTGGCGCGTGTCCTTCGGCAGGCAGTAGCCGCCGTAGCCGAACGACGGATTGTTGTAATGTGCGCCGATGCGCGGGTCAAGGCACACGCCGTCGATGACCTGCCGCGTGTCGAGCCCCTTGAGCTCACAATAGGTATCGAGCTCATTGAAGTAGCTCACGCGCACGGCGAGATACGTATTGGCAAAGAGCTTGATGGCCTCAGCCTCCGTCGCGTTCGGGTACAGCGTCGGGATGTCCTGCTCCGCCGCGCCCTGCTGCAGCAGGGCCGCAAACAGGCGCGCATCCGCCTCCGTCGCCGTGCCGCCGTGCGGACGGCCGACCACGATGCGGCTCGGGTGCAGGTTGTCATACAGCGCCCTGCCCTCGCGCAGAAATTCCGGCGAGAACAGCAGCCGCCTGCAGCCGAACGCCCCCACGGCGCGCTCCGTGTAGCCGACCGGCACCGTGGACTTGATGACCACGAGCGCGCCGGGATTGACCCTGCCAACGAGCGAGAGCACCGCCTCGACGGTCGCGGTGTTGAAGATCTGCCGCTCGGGGTCGTAGTCCGTCGGCGTGGCGATGATGACCACGTCCGCCGTGCGGTAGGCCTGCCCGGCGTCCACGGTGGCCGTGAGCGTGAGCGGCTTTGCGCGCAGGAACTCCGTGATCTCGACGTCGGCGATCGGCGAGACGCCGCGGTTGATGTTTTCGGCTTTGGCGGGGGTCGTGGTCACGGCGGTGACGGCGTTGTGCTGCGCGAGCAGCACCGCCTGTGCCAGTCCGACATAGCCCACGCCGGCTACAGTGATGTTCATATCGGTTCTCCGGTTTCTCTGAGGATTTGGGGTATACGCAGCGCTCACGGCTCGCGCCGGCCGCCGAGGATGTCGTAGTACCGCATCAGCGCGATCCGCTCCCTGGCGAGGCGGATCGAACCCGCGGCGCTGTTGTCCGCGCCGGTGCGCTTCTCGGCGGCGTAATGCACCATGCGCGCAAGCCATGCCGCGGGCAGCAGATACGGCCGCTTTTGCAGGTACGGGTAGCGGCGCTCAAGATAGGCCCGCTTCGGAAACACCGTGCGCAGCACACCGCTCCGCTCACCGGTGCGGCTGGCCTTGACAGCGTTGATGGTCACGGTAGAGGAATGCAGCCGCGTGTAGTCGTTCGAGCCGTACACGCCGCCGCAGAGCGTATCGTGCAGCAGGGGTTCGGTATCGATGGCGGCATCCCACGGCGCAAGCAGGGCAAACGCGATGCCCAGCCCGTCGCGCGCGATGCAAAACGCAGCCCGTGCAAACGTCGCCGCGTGCACACGCTCACACTGCGCGTGCAGGCGCTGCCAGTCGATCTGGTCGTGGTACGCCCGCGCCCACAAGCCGATGTCGCAAAACTGCCGCAGGCCGATGCCGCAGCCGACAAAGTGCTTGTAGGCGTGCAGGATCAGGTACAGCAGGTGCTCATGCGGCGGCATGGCGAGAAAACCGTCAATTTCAGTGGGTTGGAAGTCGGAAAAAAACCGGTTCAGGTCGTCGTGCGCGTCCTCGGCGGAGTCAAACAGGCGGCGGTGCAGCTCGATATACAGCGGGCTGCCCTTTTTCGTGTAGGGCACCTCGTCCGCCGTGGCCAGCTCGTTCTCGGGCGTGTCGGTGGTCAGACCGTTTTCGAGCAGCGCCTCGTGGCAGGCGGGAAATTCGCCGTCCGGGATATAGAGGTCGTCGTCAGCGCTGATGCGGTGATCCTCCAGCGGATACAAACGGCTGCAAAGCCGGCCCTTGACCACGATGGGGTGCAGTCCCGCCGCGCGGAGCTTTTGGTAGAGGGCGGCAAACTCTGCCGCGCGCACGGTCTGGCTCAGCACTTGCGCAATGACCTGCTGCTTGACGGACGCGAACAGCGCTGTGTTTTCCGCCGCGGCGGGCGCTTTGCGGGCGGCCTCAAACACGAGCGGCAGCAGCTTCTGCTGCCCCGCCAGCGCAAAAACAGCAGACCAGTCCACGTTTTCAGCGGGGATCTCCCCGCCGGAAACAGCCACTTTGACGATATGCAGAAATTGTGTTTCGGTAGCGGTCAGGGTCATGTTCGTGTGCCGAGCCCTTTCTTTGTGTGATTCGATGGCGTGTGCGACAAGCAGCGACGCCGCGCCGAGCAGCGCGCCGAGCGTGTTGCAGAGCACGTCGTCCGTCTCCGCAAGCCCCAGCGCAAAGCGATACTGCGCGCACTCGATCCCCGCGCTGAGCAGGCAGCCGGCAAGTACTGTGACGCCGATCCGCCGCCGGTAGTTCCATCGCCGCGGCAGCGCATTCGAGAGCGTCAGCCCCAGCGGGAAGAACAGGAACACGTTCATCAGCATCTCGCGGTAGAGCTCCGGCTGCACCCGCGCAGCGGCGAGGGTGGCAAAGGGGGTGAGGATAAGGCCGCCGCCCTCAGCGCGGCTGAATAAGGTCGCATAAAGGATCACCGCGGCGCTCACGAGCAGCAGCGCAAGATTCCCCGGCCGCCAGTGCCGCTCGGCCACGCGGGCGGATAACGCGCCCCAGACGGCAAGAAGCAGCGGCATGGCGACCAGCACACCGATCAGCGATCTGGAGTAGATGTAGTGGAGCATTTGTGTCACCCCTGAGCGTCTACACGTCCTGTCAGCTTCATCTTTACTTTCTTCCAATACGGAGCGAATAATTCCTTGGCATAGCGATAGGTCTCCCTGTCAAACAGTGATGCCACTGCGAAAAACAGTGGAATCACGATCACACAGGTAATCGCTGCCCACAGGATAATGCGCGGGTAAGTATCCAATACAATGTGCGAAAAAACGAGCTTGGACAACACCGTTACCGCAATGAATAGCGCCAGATTGACCAGCCAGCGGCGGTAAGTCCTCCATGGGCTGCGGTGCAGGATTTTTTTGTTTGCGTAGATGATCATTGCATTCGCTCTGAATAGCAAAGCCGCGATTGTACCAATCAAAACACCGTAAATACCCCATTTGAGAACACCTATCAGTGATACTACGATATTTACTATCATTTCAGTCCAAGCATGCCATTGCGTCTGCCTAAAATGCCCAGCTACGTGTATTGCTTTTGCTGAGGACAATCTGCTGTTCTCTATCAAAGCAACTGACACAAATAGAATTACCAATGCTGGGTCAATATAATTTATGTCATTAACTCCTCCGGTGTATAATCTCAAAAACGGCAAAATGTACACGCTAGCTACAAAAATCAGTGAAAAAGACAGCGATATATAGACTAGCTCGAAGCCATCCTGCAATTTCACAAACTTTTTCTGATTGCGCCCCATTTCTTGTCCCAGCACAAATGTAATGCTCCCAGCAATATTAGAAAGGAGCGTTCCAACCATTCCAAAAAGCAGTGCATACATGGAGTATACACTTACTACGCTTAGTCCGCAAAAAATAGATAGCACGAAAGCGTCTGTACTGCTGAATACCGTCCCAGAAAGCTGATGCGCCAATACAGAATTCCTTTGGGAAAGCCTGTCGTAAGCGGGCGCCACTGTTAAATTCATCCACGAATAGTTCTTTTTTATGTAGTATGAAATATACAACATCTGAACCAAACTGAGTACTAAATACATAGTCTGGACAGCAACAACTCCGAACCCAAACTGTAGAAGCAGGATTTTTCCAATACTTGTAACAATGCCGATAAGCGTTGTAAGGTTCGTAATGATGTAGGTTTTGCCCTCTGCTTGCAATAGAATTTTGTACTTGCCCTGAAAATAATAGTTCACCACACCGGGTAAACCACTGATAAGCACGACAAGCGCTACTGTCTTATAGGGTATAGTTGTTTTGATTATGATTGGGTAAAGTGCTGACAAAAAAAGCACGAGCAGAAGATAGGCAATGCCAGTACGTCTGTAATATAGATTGGTTGCAGACATAATAGCATTAACAGTAGGCTTATCTTCTTCTGCAATCGGTTTATAGAGCGCTTGCAATGAAGCCAAACCAACGCCAGCTTCTAAAAGGCTGGCGTACCCTAAGACCTGAGTTATCGAGCTAAGCAGTCCATTGTTTTCCGACCCCAGATTAACAAGCACAAGCCGAGGTATTACTATCCCCATAGCAATCGTAATTACCTGCCCTAAAATGCTTGTTATCATATTGTATGCGCTTTTCTTTGCGTTTGACATACTCATAGTCTATACTAGCCTCCGCAACAGCGGGATTTTTGACAGTATCCACGAAACGAAAAGCGACGCCCCAAAGATACCGACAGAAGAAATGAAAACCGCCAGCACAGGCTGACAATAGTCAGGCTTTACATTCCAAATATGATAGACCAGAGAAACAAAAAATACATGCGTTAAGTAAATTCCAAACACGCGCTGTCCCAAGAACTCCAATATCCGTGAAGCGCTGTCTGAAATTCGAAGATTCTGTGCCGTTATAAATATCATCACCGCGAGCAAGCACGAAAAAATACCTAATGGCAATTCAAAAGCAGCCGTTTCCTTTTCAAAGGCGAAAAAAAGAAGCATTTTGCCAAAGATGATGACGCACACTGACACAGCCGCCAGAATATAGCCAGCTTTCTTTACATTCCCGTGTAACGGATATGACTTCAAATAATACCCAAGCAGGAAATAGCCACCGTATCCCGTTATTACAAACGGAGAAAACGGCAGAAAATCTGTGCCAAGCCCCGTATCGGATGCGAAGCAATTGATTTGACCTATCAGCAGTGAAAATACTCCCCACATAGCCAAAGCATATTCCAGTTGTCTCTTTGATGCGTTGCTAGTGATTAACCGAAAAAGAGGTACAGCAATGTAAAGCATAAGCAGCGTATAAAGAAACCACAGGTGATAGCCAGTATTCCCGGTAACGATTCCATACACGGCAACCAGAGCGCTTTTCGCGGAAAGCGTTCCATAAAGGTATTGATCCAATAACGAGTAAAGAAATCCCCATACGATGATGCAAACAACGATACGGAGGATGTTTTTCTTATGCAGTTTCTTTAGTGTTAGTTCCCTACTTGGCTCAAGGAACAGCGCCCCGCTGACCATAAAGAACACTGGAACTGCCCATCGAGAAATACTATTGACCAACCAATTCACACGCCAAACAGCAGTCACAGGTGCGCAGAGTTTCATCCCCGCACTCGTAACATGAATGACGATTACGAAAAAGATAGACGCAACACGGAGAACGTCAAAATAACACACTCGATTTCTGCCCATATCACTTCTCCAACAATGCATAAAACTTCTCTATTTCTTCTACATTTCCTTTTTTCTCCTGCTCCTGAAAGCGTTTAATGTGCTGATATAGCTCAGAATCCATCGCTAAGCGAGTAATCCCATCCGCAACGGCCTCCGCATTCATTTCGACCACAAGGCCGTTTTCGCCATTGATCATCTGCGCATACACCATATCAAAGTTTGTAGTCACGCAAGGAACGTTCAGCATACGTGCTTCCGCAAGGGTCAGGCAATAACCTTCAAATTTAGAGGTCTGGACATAGATGTCTGCCGCTTTCATATAGGGATAGGGATTCGCTTTCGCGCCCAACAACGTAAAGCAATTACCAATCTCATATCGAGCAATATCCTTTTCGATTGCGCTCCTATCTCCGTCACCGACAATATACCAGTGGAACTCGATGCCTTGGTTCTTTAGCAACCAAGCAGCTTTGGCTGCAATATCGTAACCTTTCTGCGGCACAAGGCGCCCCACCGTAACCAGCGTCAAATTATGATGCCTCGGCAAATCACAGGGTTGATTAGCCATAGAAGTAATCATTGCGGCATTATTAATATCATAAATTGTTTCCATTTTTGTTGCATACTCTGGAAAGACTGTTCGTAATGTCTGACAGAGTTTATTCGAAACACAAACAATTTTTTCAAACGCCGCATAATATGCTCGGTCAAACTCTTTATTATGACCGACCTTTTCATAATCTGCATTAATCCACGCAAACTTTTTCTTTGCCTTCACTTTTTCTGCTACAAAATGTGTCGGTGTCCCTTGCCCCCATGCAACTGCTACATCATACAGTTCCGGCAGTGGGTCAAACGCCGCTCCCGAATACTTCCAGTAGGCCTGTGCGTCATGCAGTGGTTGCTTCGCCCTTTTATTCTTGCGCAAGAATAAGCTTGTGCGCACTCTGGCAGCAATGCGGCGAAAGTCAAAGGAGAGCATCTGTTTTGCCATACTCTGGCTGCAAAAAGACGTATAGTCCAATTCTTTTCGAATGTGAACCTCAGGAGGCAGCAATTGCTCAAACATACCGCCGCGGCGAAGCATTTGCAGTGTCACATCATATTTTTCAAAATCGAGCAGGGTGAGCAGCGACAACAGACTTTTTTCTGCGCCACCGCAGCCCATGGAATTGATTACGAACAAAATGCTCTTCTTCATTGCTCCCCATCCCTCAGCACTTTATCAATATACGCCTTCGACTTATCGATCTCATCCGTCAGGCGACAGCGCACAGCCGCCCAGTCCACATCCGGCGGAAGGGTGCTCTCCTCTGTCACCATACGCTCAGACAGGCCGAGCAGGGCCGTGAAGTCCCGCATCCGCGAATTGAGCCGCTCCGTGCGCTCAACGACCGCGAACTCCCGCTCGAAGATAACCGAAAACGCCGTGGCGTGAAAAGAGTTCGACAGCACAAAGGCCGCATTCTGTATCAAGCCCAAAAACACCTCCGGCCCATCGAGCGCGAAACAGCGCTCGGCATACGGAAGGTCAAACACTGAATATATCCGCAGGCCGCGCTCGGCGGCGATCCGCTCAGCCAGCCCGCGGATCGTAGCGTCGTTATCAAAGGCATATACCAGAAGATACGGCGCATCGCAATGTTCCGGCCGCGCGGCCATGGTCTCCCACTGCGCCCGGTCAAGCAGAAACACAGGGTCGAGAACAGAGACGGCATCTTCAACACCAAGCGAGTGCAAAATCGCAAGACCGGATTTTTCCCGAACCGCAACATGGTCAAAGCGCTTCAAATACCCCGCCGTGGCAGCACGAAGCGCCTCCGGAAACTCATCCACGGAGAAACTGGCTGCGTAAGCAGCGCGCGTGCCGCGCTGCACAAAGTCCAGATAAAACGCAGGGTCTTTTCCGTTTGGAAACAGCGGATTCCAGATCTGGTCGCTCCCGGCGAAGAAAACGTCCGCCACGGGAGGATTGGCCTTCAGCTCTTCGTTGGAGGCATAACGCGCGGTCAGGTCAAGGTGCGCAGCCGTAAAGCGGTCAAATGCTTCTTTGCGCGGCAGCATACGCAGCCGCCCCGGCAGCTTTGCCAGCAGATACGCCTGCTTCAGGAGCGGCTTGTCATATTTCGGGTTTGCGACAACGTCCAGCCGATAATGCTGCGAAAGATAATCCGGCTTGTAGTCGATGATTTTCACATCGTGCCCCAGCGATTTCAAATAGGTTTGCAGGGCATAAGCCTGCAATGACGCTCCGGCATTATACACATCGTGACAGGTAATCGTACATATTCTCATGGCTTGACCTTTTTCGTAAGTCTCCTTATGATCCGTCCCACTCGCGCCCGCATCTGTTTGCGTTTCGGCAGCCAACTCATCGAATACCAGTGGATCGAGTAGGTATTGTCCGTTTTTGTCAGCTTGCCCGTTACGCTGTCCAGCGGGTTGAAGTAGTCCGCCGGATAGACATGAATCCCGGCGACCAGCTGCTCCTGCCCGTTGCGCACAAGACCGAAGCGCTCCATCACATCCGTATTGAGATGCGGGCAGCCTACGGGCGTGACGCTGCCATCAGCACCGGCAAAGTGCAGCTTTTTATATTCCTCGATCATCGCCTGAATCACCGGGTGGTGCGCCTCGGCGGCGATGGTCAGGCCAGAGGCGACATACTGTTCATTCTCAAATCCAATGAATCCCTCGTCATCCAGCAGCGGTGAAATGTCCCGCACGACCTCCACGTCGGTATCGAAATACACGCCGCCATGCTGCTCCAGCACGATCAGGCGCATGACGTCGGACACGAAGGCGTACTTTTTCGCAGCATACGCCTCCGCCATGAAGGGCATGGCAAGATAATCACAGTTGTCCTCATTCCACTCGCGGATCTCAAAATCCGGGCAGAATCGGTGCCAACTGGCAATGCATTTCTTCGCAAGCTCCGGCTTTTCGCCGCGGCCAAACCAGCAGTAGTGGATGATTTTTGGGATCATTGGGTCAGTCCTCCATCAGCGCGTAGATCTTCCCGATCTCCGCGCTGTTCGTATAATCTCTCTTTGCGCAGTTTTCCGACAGCTGCTGCATCCGGACAGGGTCGCGCAGCAGCGCGGCAATTCCGGCAGCGCAGCCCGCGTTATCCATGGGGACGATCACGCCGTCCATGCCGTCGGCCAGCTGGCTGGCGGAGGTAGCGTAGTCCGTGATGACGACCGGCGTGCCCAGAAGCTGCGCCTCCCGCACAGTGACGGCCTTGCCCTCGTAGCGCGACGGCTGCACATACAGGTCGCAGGCGCGCATATATGGGTACGGGTTATCTTTTTTGCCGAGGATGATAACGCGATCCTGCATCCCGGCGTCATGGATCTTCTGGCGGATCAGCGGCTCGCTGCCGCCATAGCCAATGAGATACCACTTTACGTCAAGGCCGTCCGCCACCAGACGGCAGCAGATATCCGGCACGTTGTCAAAATTCTTCGCCTCGCAGAAGCGGCCGACAGAGAGCAGGGTCTTTGCACCGCCGGACGGCAGATCCGTCTGCGGTGCTGCCGCCTGCTTGCAGATCAGTTCTTTCGGCAGAATATTTTCTATTGTCTGCACCTTTCCTGCAAGTTCAGGAAAGACGGCTTGAAAGCCTCCGGACGCCTGCTCGGACACACCGCAGATGGCATCGTACCCCTCCCACATGGAAAGCTCCGCCGAACGATCGAAGGTCAGCGCCGTGTAGTCCGTGTGGATCCACGCCGCATATTTTTCCGCCTTTACGCGCTGCCGCGCAAAATAGTGCGGCGTCAGGAAGCTGATAGCCAGATCATAAGTCTTGCCGGAGATCGGCGGCATCACCGGCAGGGTGTACTTATGGCTGTAAGTCAGCGCGGTCACCGAGGGCTTGTCGCTGGGATCTTTTCGGTCAAAGCGTCTCGCGGCAAGCTTGCCCCCCAGCCGCCCGCGCAGCACGCCCAACTGCCCACTCTTGACGAGTGATGCCATGGGCACTGCCAGCGAGGCATACTGCGGTATTTCCGGCAATAGCTTCGCCTTGGGGTTCAGGTACGGCATCAGCTCGCCGCTGTGCCGCATCAAAAAGAGATCCACGTCATAGCGGTCATAGTCGATGGCGTCGAGCAGCCCCAGCAGGCTGCGCTCCACGCCCCCAAGCTCCATGGCTTGGGAGAAGATGAGGATAGATGGGTTCATACGGAAGCCTTTCTCCTGATATACCCCGTCAGCGCCCAACCAGCCGGTGTACACAGCACCGTCAGCAGCTTTTTGGGGGATTCCCTGATATAGTTACGATTCCCAGCAATCTGGCTGCTGGAGCAATAGTGAATGCAGTCCATCACCAGGCGCTTAAAAGACTCCGGGTATTGCATCTTCACCGTGCGCCAGAAAGCAAAGCCCTTTGGGTTTCGCAGATATTGCCGGAGCATATTGTTGCTCGAGCCGTCCGGCTGGTACTCCACATTGCATAGTACCTCGTCCAGCACCGCAAGCTTATAGTCCTGATCGATCAAAAGATACTTGTAGGCAAGGCTGACATATTTTTCGCCCTCGAACACAGGATACTCCGGATAGGCATTGATCACGTCCGTGCGGTAGACCAGCTTTTTGTCACCAGCCCCGCCCGCCGCGTAGTAGCCGGAAATGGTCGTTTCGGATAGTCCGTCCGGAAAACCCTTACCAATGATCTTTCCATCGAAATCCGCATCAAGGCCGACAAGTCCGGCGTAGCCTTTCCCTTTGACCTCGTCCCACTTGCGCAAAATCTTCTCCACCGCGCCGTCTGCCAGCATGTCGTCAGAATCGATGCAGGTGTTCAGCTCCGTGTGGATATTGGCATAGGCCACGTTGTGGGCAGTGTGCATACCGCCATTTTCCTTATAGATATATTGAATTTCAAATCCGTTGTCGCGGCTCTGCCAATCGCGCACCAGTTCAGCTGTGTTGTCCGCAGAGCCGTCATCCACGATCAGCCAGATGAAATTCTTGCAGCTCTGGCGGCAAAGACTTTCATAGGTACACGGCAGCGTATGCGCCCGATTGTAAGCGGGGGTGAAGATGGTGAGGATAGAATCAGCAGTTTTGTTCATAAGCATTCAAATAAAACTCCTGTAGTTTTACAGCTTCTGTGCAGATATCAAAGCCATGCGCTGCAATTTCCTCGCGGCGATCCGTTCGTGGGACAGCTCGCATCGTAAGAATCTTCTCCGCCCAGGCCTCCGGACTTGCGGACAGGGGCATGACATTCACCAACCCATCAGTCAGGATGCACTCGGGAGGAACCTTGTCGGAAATGATACAGGGCAAGCCAGACGCCTGTGCCTCCACCATCGTAACAGGCAGCCCCTCATACAACGACGGGAACACAAACACATCCATAGCTTGCATCAGGTCGGCCACATCGCTGCGAACGCCGAGAAAACAGACGTGCTCTGCGATGCCAAGTTCCTGCGCCTTAGCCTGAATTTTCGGCATTCCCTCGCCATCACCGACCAGAAGCAGAGCTGCGTCGGGCTCTTTTTTCAGCAAAGAGGTAAAGATGTCGAGGAGGAATGGATGGTTTTTAGGTTGACTAAACCTTCCCACGTGTCCAATCGTGAATTCGTTTTCAAGGCCAAGCTGCCGCCGCATTTCTTGGCGCTTGGTTGGGTCATAGGTGTAAGCTGCAACATCTATAGCATTGTTGATGATCTGATATGACGCTCCACCAAACATCCAATCGCCCGCATCTTTGCCACAAGCGAAAAGATTGGTCGCATATTCAGGGATGCTCCGCTTATACCACAGCTTGATGGGATATTTCAAATTCTTATCCTGATTAGTGCTGTGGCTGTGTGCAATCCGAACCGGGACATCATGCTGCTTGGCCGCCTTCAAAATAACGGAGCTCAGGCAGTCTTGATGGACATGAACCACCTTGCATTCCGTGTGTTCATCAAAGAAGCGATTCAGCGCAGATAAATAGCTTTTGCTCCACGGTACAAGACGCGGCAAGCGGTAGATTCTACCGCCAAGAGTCTCGATTTCATCATCGAACGCCACCCGCTCCTGACGGTGTACCAGAAAATCAAACTGGATCTTCTCTCTGTCAATATGGCGGTAATAATTCATGAGCATCGTCTCCAACCCACCGCGATCCATATTCGTCACAACCTGTAAAACTCGCATATCGAACGCTTCTCCATTTCCGCCTCTTCAAGACAACAGGTAATTCCAAAAAGTCACTCGAGAAAACTCCTGTGCAAAGCTTTCGTTAATCGCATTCCCATAGTAGAAATATGCCAAGTAGCAAATAACCATCGCCACAGATAAGAAGCATCTATCTCGATCCGAGAGCTTTTTGAGTATCATCGGCAGCACGATTGCCGGAAACAGCACAAAATAGTTTGCCAAACGGCCGAAATAGTTCGCAGTGCCGAAAAGGCCGACAAACATAATGCTCGCATACAAGAAACAACAATTTATGAACATATTGTCTCGTGTATCATTTCCGATCACTCGGCCGCGAAACACAAGCGTCAGCAGCACCGAAACGCTCGCAACCAATGCTCTGAAAATATTGACGCCTTCACCAATAAAGTTTTCCGCATCATAGCCATCACCCAGCAGCGCAGCCGCATCAATCACAGTTCCAATAATCTGCGGCAGGAACAGACCTGCTCCAACCGTAGCGGCCAGCAGAATCCATGTTCCAGCAGACCACGGCCGAAAGCGGAGAAATGGTATCAGCAAAAACAACAGGATATACGGGTGAAATGTTGCTGCAAGCAAAATGATCAACACATACGGGATCCACTTTTCCTTCAGCAGATAGGGAATTGCCATAAGGCCAATGGCGATTGAGGCACACTGCTTCATGGCTGCCATGGAAAACAAATAACCATATGCGCAAACAAAAAGGAAGATCGACAGTGTGAAGCTGCCGGAATATCGTTTCAGAAAAGTGACTGCCGCAGTCACAAAGAGGATCGAATAGAACAGTACAAAGGTTTGTGCACGAAATCCTGCCGTCTTCATCAGAGAATTGAGCAGGACAAACCCCGGATTGTCTCCAAGCTTCCAGCTAAATCCCGTCAGAACATCCGGAAAGGCCGCCATCGCCTCATAGCTACGTATGTATGTACCGGTGTCATTGTAATGCGTTCGCAAGCCTGCAAACAAGCTCAGATAAACAATCAGCAAAATCACAATGCCGTTGTTTAGCATCTTGCTCGCGTGCCCATTCCATGCCAATGTGTACTTTTCACTCAAAAATGCAAGTCCGCAGGAAACGGCCAGCACGGTCCATAGTTCGCCCACTGATATCCTCCCGTATTACAGCCCATAAATGGCTTGCAGCTCCTGACGCACATTGGTATCCGCATAGAGCTGTGCCTTTTCATATCCGGCCTGTCCCATGCGATCGGCCAGCTCGCCATCGTTCAGCAGCACTGCAATTTTCTCCGCAAACGCATTCGCATCCGCCGGAGGCACCATATAGCCGGTCACGTCCGGCACGATCAACTCACGATGCCCGCGATTGTAAGATGCCACGACAGGCTTGCCCAGCAACATCCCTTCGACAATATTCATTGGCAAGCCTTCGCGGTAACTGCAAGAAACGATCACATCTGCAATATTGGCATACCGCTCCAAATCGGTGCGGTAGCCAAGAAACTCCACATAGTTCTGCAAACCAAGCGCAGTAACCTCCGCCTGCAATTCCGTCAGTGTCGGGCCGTTTCCTGCCAGCAGCAGCTTCGCCTTTGGCTGCTGCTTAATTAGGATTTTCAGCGCCCGGATCGCTGTGATCTGATTTTTATTCGGCAGCAATTCGCCGGTGCAAAGCAGCAGCTTGTCATCCTCTGCATAGCCAAGCTCATGCCGCAGCTCCACACATTCTGCTTCGGACAGCTTACGATACTTTGCAGCGTTTGCACCGACACCATGAATGTGCTCCACCCGTGTGGAGAACTTCGCCGAAGCAAGGTCATAGTCCTCCTGCGTGATGGTGATGAGCTTGTCCGTATAACGACACATGAACTTCTCCACCGGATACCAGATAAGCCAGTTTTTCTTCGGCGCGCCCTTATAGAAGTGGAAACCGTGGGCGGTATAGAACACCTCGGTGCCGCGCTTGCGGACTTTTCGCGCTGCCAGCCGCCCCACAACACCGCCCACCGGCGTATTGCAGTGGATCACATCGTAGCCGCCATCGTCAATGATCTTTTTCAGCTGTTTATAGGCACCAAGATTTTTGGGCGAAAACGGCGACCGCTGGAACGGCACGGCAAAGACCTGTTCCACAAAATCCAGCTTCAGACCGTTCTTCTCGGCAAGGTTGTTCCGCGCCGCTACATGAACTTCACAGCCGTGCTCGTGAAGCATTGCAACCAGAGGCTTGTGGAACTGGCAAATATGCGATTGTACGGTGGCAACTAAAAGGGCTTTCATTGCGTATTTCTTCCTATCAGAACGGTCTGATGGACGTTATAAAATAATAAATCTTATCCATCCACATCCGCTTATTATTATGTGCTGCATCTTTTACGCTGATATTTGTTGCATCTATTGCTGGACATAACTCATACGTAAAATCAATATGTGTCCTATCTGCAATACGATCCGCCAGCGGAACCATCAGCATGAGATCAGAAAGGTGCCGATTGTTATATGGAACAGTCACGTCATGGGAAAACATATGCTCGCAACTCAGAACATCCGCACCCCAGCGGCTGTCTCGCATCTCCAGATCGATGATGTCGCTCCAGTCGTAATTGAACATATGCTCATTATAGGCAGTGTCACGGAGATAATCTCTGTACCGTGCATCCGTCGCATACATCAACACCGGATTCAGCAAGAAAATATTGTTCATGGCGTTAACCCGTCGTGCCGTACACTTCCTCTGCATATGCCGCACGCCGTAACGCTTGTAGTAAAATGCACGTCCAATCTCTGAGGTCCACGATTTTGCTTCGACATCGAACGGATTTGCCTTTCGAAGATAAATCCGCTTCATAATGTCGTTGTGGTTAAAATACCGGCGATTGCTGTTCACGCATAGAATTGCCCGAACCAGATCGTATTCCGGATAAACAGACTTATCCAAGGGGATCTTATAGGTTATATGCGGGACGCCAACCGCTTTACAAATCGCTTCTGCCGCATCGCAATCGACCTTTTCAGCGGGCTGCGAGTTATAAGAAAAATACCGGTACTTTTCTTTTACATGAATCGATGCCGCCAGTGAACCCTTGCTGTCCCGACCGCCGGTCACGGATACCGCCGGGCGTGCCCATTTCTGCGCAATCAGGTCGAGATTGTTTTTCATAACCTCTGCAATTTGGTTTACTGTTTCGTGATACTCAGTCTCGTCTGCGCACATATGAATAGGCTTGCGCGGCCAAATACGAACGGTCTTGAATTTGCCATCTGAGTAAGCCACATAGTTGTTGCTGATTAGCTTTTTCAGCTCGTGATAGTGGCTGATATCTCCCGGCAGCCCTTCCCCGTACAGGTGATACCAGCGGTAATGTTCAAGCTTTGTCACATAGTCATCACGATGGAGCTGCTCAAACTGTGCGACCAGTTCTTCGTGAGAGCAAAGATAAAAATGCCCGTCAACATCTCCATAGTAAGCGGCACGCATACTCTCAAAATCGCCGCAGAACGTGATGCTCTCCCCGGCAATCATTCCAAGAACAAACAGTCCCGTCAAATCGTTAATGGTCTGAAGCCCGAGTTCAAAGCTGCCCTGCGACCGCTCCGCGAGGGTATGCAGAATGTCCATTTCATCTGCCTGATTAGAAAAAGGATTATATGCGTGGCCAATTAAAAAGTAAGTATTCCCATTCTTTTCTGTGGCATATAGCTTTTGGCGACAGTGAAGCCAGATGTGAAAGCTATCCGAAAGACTCTCCTGCCGCCAGTTTTCGAAAAAGGGGTATGCATTCCCGATTGTGAGATTCCGATTCGTGATCAAGAAGCCTTGCTCAAAGATGGAGGACTTATATTCTGGAAAACGCTCGATATTTTCCTGGATATATAGCCAGTTTTCATTCATTTTAAGTTCTCCTTTATCGTTTCCCACAGCCGCGTCCGGTTGCCGTCACCGACAAAACTGTTATGCGGAGTCAGGAGCACATTCTCCATTTCCCACAGTGGGCTGCTTTCCGGCAAAGGCTCTTCTTCAAAAACATCCAGCACTGCGTGGCCGCCGCTTTGCAGCCACTTGGTCAGCGCAGCCTCATCTGCCAGCGCACCGCGAGCGACATTGACGAACACCGCGCCATCATGAAGGCAGTCAAAGATTTCCTCGCTCACGATGCCACGCGTCTTCGGCGTCAGGGCGATGCAGCACGCCAGAATATCGCACACCGCCGCAGCATCCGGCAGCGCATCCAGCGGCAAGACCGCATCAAAATCCGGCAGCACCCGCACCGTGCGGTTCACACCGGTAACATGGCAGCCAAAGGCCTTCAGCCGCTTTGCAATCTCGCGTCCCACGTCGCCGCAGCCGAGGATGCACGCCCGCTTACCGGACAGCTCCAGCAGGCCGCGATGCTTTTCCCATTTGTGCTGCGCCTGATTCGCCGCAAAAAAGCGGCTCTGCTTATATAGCTGCAAAATGCCACAGACAGCAAACTCCGCCATTGGAACGCTGTACACGCCCGCAGCGTTGTGAAGCTCAATGTCATGAGCGCGGACATAGTCCAGCGGCACACGGTCAAGCCCCGCACTGGTGAGCTGAATCAGCCGCAAATTGGTGAAACGCTCGATGGGGTTATATAGGAACAGGCCGTTACACACGACCGCTTCATAGCGTTCCGGCTGCTCCACTGGAATACGCTCATCAGGATGCACAAACACCCTGTGCCCGGCAGATTCCAGCGCTGCAAGCTCCTCACTATTCAGTTGAAACGCGCCGGTCACGAGAACGTTCATATGTCCATTCCTCTCACGATTTTGTCCACGCAGGCACATACCCTGCGGTGGTTTTCATCAAACTGCTCCTGCGTCCAGGCAGCGCACTCGCGCTCCACACGACGAACATCCGCCACACCCTCCGTAAAAATACGCCGAATGTCATCCAAATCTGTGACCTTGCTCGTATTGCAAAAGCTGCGGGACAGAATGACATACTGCGAACCGAGACGGTAATGCTCGGCGATGATAAACTCTGCCGGGAGCGTCCCAGAGCCGGGACGGCCTACGCCGCCGAAGCCGTAGGGAATCTCTGCGTCACGGAGCTGAGCACACAGCCTGTCCACCGTGCCGTCTGTCAGAAGTTGAAACAGGAATTTTCGGTGATAGCACAGATGCAGGTCGTTGAGGCCAATGTGCATCTGGTCGACGCCCTGGACGCGCACCGCGTCTGCCAAGTGCTCCGCCGCCGCGTCCGTTTCCAGCAGCGGCATGACCTTTGCACGCCCATTCACCATGCGCACAAGCTGACGCAGGTCATCCGCTGTGCGCCACATGGGCAGCATGATCACATCTGCATCGTTGGCGACAGCAGCGTTGATCTCTGCCTGCGAATCTGGGTTGAGCGGGTTGACGCGCGCCATGATCTCCGCTCGATCGCCAATGGCGCTGCGAACCGCCGCAATATCCGCCGGAACATGGTGGGACTGCACAGTGTCCATGCCGCCCTGCCGCTCTGCCTTTCCCAGCACCTCCATGTCAATGAAGATGCGGTCAACGCCGGCGTCCACCGCAATTCTGGCGACGGCCGGATCGTTTGTGATATACATCAGTTTCAGCATTTGCTTTCCCTCAGGCCGTCGCGCCGACGTTCTCGTTGTCCTCATTCCGAAGCACCTTCAGACAAGTGAGCGCCAAGATCTTGATATCAAAAGCCAGCGACAGATTTTTTGCATAATATACATTCATCTCAATGCGGCGCGGCCACTCCACCGTTTTTCTCCCGTTGACCTGCGCCCAGCCGGTAATGCCGGGGCGAACGTCAAACATATGCAGCTGCTCTTCGGTATACTGCTCAAGCGGCCACGGATGATAAGTCAGCGGCGGGCGCGGCCCTACCAGCGCCATGTCACCCTTGAGCACATTCACACACTGCGGCAATTCGTCGATGCTGGTTTTTCGAAGAAAACGGCCTACCGCCGTTACCCGCGGGTCGCCTTCCCCACTGTAGACACCGCTGCCGGTATGCTCTGCACCAACCGTCATGGAGCGAAATTTATAGATGGTAAATTCCTTGCCGTGTAGTCCCAGACGCTGCTGCTTGAACAGCACCGGCCCTGGAGAGGTCAGCTTGATCGCAGCCGCTGTTGTAAGCAGCAGCGGCGAGAGCGCAACTAACGCAGTTAGAGATAGAACCGAATCTATCGCGCGCTTTCCAAATTGCTGATACATTGTTCCCATTCGTCCCATCCTCTCAATTATTCCGGCAATACATATCGCGGTTTTTCATCCCACCGTAGCTTCCTGCGGCAGGGTCTGTCCGTCCGGCGCGTGGAACGTCGGCACCAGTTCGCGCAGCTTTGCGCGCAGCGCGGGCTCATCCGTCTCCGGGATGGCGCGCAGCAGCATGAGATTCTCCTCAAAGGCGGCGGGATCAAAGGCGATCTCGTGGCCGATGTAGATCAGATCGTTCTTCGTCTTCTGCATGCCCTCGCCGCTGAGCAGCAGCTCCTCATAGAGCTTCTCGCCCGGGCGCAGGCCGGTATACTCGATGGGAATGTCGACATCCGGCTCGAAACCGGACAGGCGGATCATATTGCGCGCCAGATCGTCGATGCACACGGGCTCGCCCATGTCGAGCACGAAGATCTCGCCGCCGCGGGCATACGCGCCCGCCTGAAAAATGAGCTGCACGGCCTCGGGAATGGTCATGAAATAGCGGATGACGCGCTTGTCCGTGACCGTAACGGGGCCGCCGCTGCGGATCTGCTTGCGAAAGAGCGGGATGACGCTGCCGGCCGAGCCGAGGACGTTGCCGAAGCGCACGGCGACATACTCCGTTGCCGAGCAGTCGTTGATCATCTGCACGATCATCTCGCACAGGCGCTTGGATGCGCCCATGACATTCGTGGGATTGACGGCCTTGTCCGTCGAGATGAGGATGAAGCGCTGCGTGCCGAAGCGATCCGCCGCCTGCGCGACGTTGTATGTGCCGAAGACGTTATTCTTGATCGCCTCAAACGGCGACGTCTCCATGAGCGGCACGTGCTTGTGCGCCGCCGCGTGGCACACGAGATCCGGCCGGTAGCGGTCAAAGACCTGCATGACGCGCTCGCGGTCGCGCACGGAGCCGATGAGCACGACCAGATCCAGCTCCGGATGCGTACGCTGCAGCTCCATCTGGATGTCGTAGGCGTTATTCTCGTAGATATCAAAAATGATGAGCCGCTTCGGCCGCTGTGCCGCCGCCTGACGGCAGAGCTCGCTGCCGATGCTGCCGCCGCCGCCCGTGACGAGCACGGTCTTGCCGGTGATGTAGGCCGCGACCTCATCGAGGTCGATCTTCACCGTCTCGCGGCCGAGCAGGTCCTCGATGTCCACCTCGCGGATCTGCTCGATGCGCACCTCGCCGTTGGCGAGCTGGCAGATGCCGGGCAGTGTGCGCAGGGTGCAGGACGTGTCGTGGCAGTAACTGAGGATCTGCAGCTTCTCCTGCCGGGAGGCCGACGGGATGGCGAGGACGATCTCGTCAACGTCGTACTTTTCCGCCATCGCGGGGATGTTGCTGCGGCCGCCGACGATCTTCACGCCGCGCAGATAGCTGCCGACCTTGTCCGGCGAATCGTCAATGATGCACACGACCTTGTTTTCCGAGCGCGGGCTGGTCTGAAACTCGCGCAGCACGATGGCGCCGGCCTGACCGCCGCCGATGAGCATGGTGCGCTTGCCGCCCTGACTGTGCAGCCCGACGCGCGTGCGGCGCACGAAGCGGTAGGCAAAGCGCAGCGCCCCGCACAGCAGGCACAAAACGAGCATATAGATGGCCGGAAAGCTGCGCGGCACGGTCAGGTGCAGCATGAACATGCCGACCATGTAAAACACCGCCGAGAAAAAGCAGCCCACGGCCGTGCGCACCAGCTCCGACACACCGGCAAACTCCCACAGACTGTTATACAGCTTCAGGATATAGAAGATCAGGATCGTGCACACGGAGTTGATGCCGGAATAGACGATCATATTGTGCAGAAACTCCGTTTCGCACAGGAGCTTGAGATCAAATTCGAACCGTATGTAGAGCGCCAGAAATGCCGACAGATTGATCAGGATCAGATCCGCCAGCACGAGGCAGGCCACGCGCAGCGCCTTCTGCGCGTTAAACGGCTGGTTGCCTTCTTTCATCGTATTCCTCCGTCGGCACGGACTCAGTCCGTGCCGCTTTTTTCTCTCCGTTTTCCGTAACCGTAGCCATAACCGTAGCCATAGCCATACCCGTAACCGCCGTAGCCGTAGCCGCCGTAGCCATAGCCGGACTGTCCGCGGCCGCGGCCGGTGCAGACATTGAGCGTATAGCCGAGCACCGGCACGCCGAAATCATCCAGCGATGCGAGTGCATTGATGACGCTCGCGCGGCCGGCCGTCCCCTGCCGCACGACGAGCAGCGCGCAGTCGGCCGACTCACCCGTCTCGAGCGCGTCGGTCATGACAGCGCAGGGCGGCGTATCGAGCAGGATGACGTCATAGCGGGCGCGCAGGTCATCCAGCAGCGACCGGAATGCATCTCCGCCGAGCTGCTCGGTCTGCGTCCCGGCGCGCCGGCCGGCAAAGATCACATCGGGCTTTCCCTTGCCGAGTGCCGTCACGATCTGCTCCGGCCCGGCCGCACCGGCCAGATACTCCGCGAGTCCGGCCTGTGCCGGCCGACCGAGCGCCTTGTGCACGGACGGGTTGCGCAGGTCGCAGTCAATAACGAGCACATGCCGTCCTTGACGCGTGAGCGCATCGGCAACCTGGCACACGAACGTCGTCTTGCCCTCGCCGGGCGCAGCGCTCGAGACGAGCAGCGTGCGGTACGCATGGCTCTGCATGGCCTTATCGATGCGCATGGAAACGATGCGCATGGCCTCGCAGTAGGCGCTGCTGCGCGCCAGCTCCTCCGAGAGCGTTGCCGGGGTGATGCGGCTGCGCTTTTTGACGCGCACCGCCGGCAGCGCGCCGAGATAGCGCGCGCTCGTGACCTTCTGCAGGTCGTCGCGGGTCATGACCGTTGCCCACGCGCGTCCGGACAGGTACAGCAGCACCAGACTCAGCAGCACGCCGACGAGCGCGCCGCGCATGAGCGGCTGCCGCCACGAAAACGGATTCGACGGCTGCGACGGCACGCCGGTCTGATCCATCATGACCAGCTCCGTCGGCCCGACCACCAGCTCCGCCACATCCGGATAATGCACGATGACCGACTGCAGCACATCATAGCACTGCTGCGCATCGCTGCCGGTCACGCTCAGCGTGCACAGGTTCGTGCCCTCCTCCGACGACGCGGAGATCGCGGGCAGCGCCGTCAGGCCGGTGTCTGCGCGCACGCTGCCGTCGAGCAGGCCGCTCGTGAGAATGTACGGAAACGTCTTTGCCATCTGCGCTGCGGTCGCCGCGCTGCCGCTGCCGGTGTTGACGAGAAACGTCATTGAGGCCGTGTACTGCGGCCGGTAGCTCACGCGGGCATAGCCGCCGAACAGCGCCGAGCACAGCGCGATCAGCAGCAGACACACCCACCACACACGGCGCAGGCTGCGCACAAACAGATCCAGCACCTCCGTGATCTGGATGGTGTTCTCTTGTCTCTCTTCGTTCATGCGTCCTCCTCCGTCTGCGTGCCGTAGCCATAGCCGTGACCATAGCCGTAGCCATAACCGTACCCGTAGCTCTGCCGGTCGCTGACGGACGCGGCATAGACGTTGTTGAATACGCAGCCGAGCACCTCAGCATCCGACCGGCGCAGCACGTCGATGCAGTCGTTGAGCGCGCGCACCGGCGCCTGATCCTGCCGGACGACGAGAATGGCCGCGTCGGCAAGGTCTGCGATGCGCTCGGCATCGCCGCCGGCGCTCATCGGCGGGGTGTCGATGATGATGACGTCCATGCGTGTGCGCATCTGCGTGAGCAGATCGTGCAGGCGCGCGCTGTCGAGCAGCTGCGCGGTATCGCCCACGCCCTTGCGGCTGAGGATCGTATAGATGCCGCAGCGCGCATCCTTGCGCACGAGCTGCCTGACCGGCGCGTCGCCGCACAGGTACGTCTCGAGCGGGAGGAATTTCTCCTGCTGGCGGTCGAGCAGCTTGTACAGCGCGGGCTTTTTCATGTCCAGATCAATGAGCAGGACGTTTTTGTGCCGCCGCGCCATGGCCAGCGCCAGATTCACGGCCACGGTGCTCTTGCCCTCGTCCTCGAGCAGAGAGGTGACCAGGATCGTTCTGCCCTGCGCGCGGCGCATCAGGTAATCCACCCGCGTGCGCAGGCGCTTAAACGTCTCGACAAAGGCAAAGCCCGTCGTCGCGTTCGTGATGAGGATGCTCGTTTTGCGGTTGCGCAGCGTTTTCTGCTTTTTCTCATGGCGCACGGTCGCAAGCAGGCGCGCGTCAAGCTTCTGCTCCACGTCCGCCTCGCACTTGACCGTGTCGCGCAGATACACGCGCACCGCCAGATACACGGCCGCCAGCAGCAGCCCCGCAAGGGCGCAGAGCTTGGCCGTGTGCATGGCGCCGGAGCTGTTGGCCGGTGCAGTCGGCACCGTCGGCCGGCGCAGCACGTCGAGCGCCACATCGCCGAGGAGCTTGCTCGCCTGCTCGTTATAGCTGCGCAGGACGCTCTGCGTGATGCGGTACGCGTCGCGCTGCGTGGGCGCGGAGACCGTCATCGTCAACAGGTTCGTCTCGGGGATCTGCTTGGCCTTGATCGTGCCGCTGACCGCGCCGATGTCGTTGGTGATGCACTTGCGCATCACATCGCCCTCAAAAAACGTCGAGAGCGTCTCCGCCATCGTCGAGGCGGTGTTGAGGTTTGCATAGACCGTGCTGCCGTTGCGCACGGAGACCACAAACGTCGTCTGCGTCTGGTATGCGGGGCGGTAAAGCAGCGTGGCGGCAATGTAGCCGCAGGCGGCGGCCGTGGCGGCAAACATCAGGATCAGCCCGAGCTTTCGCCACAGCTCCCGCGCGATCAGCAGCAGCGGAACGGATTCCGGCTGCGCAGAGGTCTGTGTTTTCTGTTCGTCCATCGGTCCACCGCCTCTCATTCCACCACGACGATCTGCCGCGTGTGGCTCTCGGTACTGCCGCTGCGATAGGTGAAGACCACCTCATACGCGCCGGGCACGTTCATGTTCACGGTCGAGCTTGCCGTGACGCCGCTCTTGCTGTCGCTGCCGCCGACGCCCGCGACGTAATCCATCGGCGCATAGCTGCCGCCGGCCGGAAGATAGATCAGATACTCCGTGAGCGTGATGCCGGCGGGATTCGTGTCCGCCGCCGAGACCTCGACCGTGACGGGCACGGCCGCCGTGTCGCCGAGGCTGTTGGTCACGCGCAGCTCCGCCGTATGCGTGCCGGAGATGGCCAGCGAGCTGCCGTCGGTCAGCGCGATCTTGACGCGGCCGGAGAGGTCGCCGTCAATGCTGTCGTGCGCCGTCACATAGCTCGATAGGACGCGGTTGCCGCCCGTGCGGCAGACCAGCGGCTGCGTGAGCGCGAAGCGCGGCTTGGTATAGTCCGTGTAGCGCACGGCGCGCGTCGCCTTCGTCACATGATGGTTCGAATCAAAGGCCGCATACGTGACCTGCACCGTACCGTCGTCATTGCGGCCGGAAATGCCCTCAACGAGCAGCGACGCCGTAACGTCGCCGTCCTCAGCATCCGTCGCCGTCACACCGGCGAGCAGCGCCGCATCATCCGCGCCGGTCGGCACGGAGATGACCTCGCTGTCAAACAGGATCTCCGGCGCGGCGCCGCCATAAGCGGCCGCCTGATAAATGCGCGTACCCAGCACGCCCAGAACGGACAGCGCCAGCGCGACCGCCAGGATCACAGGAGTCAGTTTCTTCACAAAAACACCTCTCTCATTGCTTCAGAAAAACGGCCGGAAGCGGCCGGAAGGCAGCGGTTCGCTGCGCAGGATCAATTCGGGATTGCGCGTGAGCAGCTGCTCGGAGAGCCGCTCGGAAAAATGCTCGGCCAAATTGTCCCACGCGCTCGAAAGCTCCGGCGTGCGCACATCCGGACGGTGCGCGTCGCTGGCAATGCAGCCGACGAGCCCGTGCGTGAGCATCGCCCCGGCCAGAGCCTGCGCCCCGCGGCCGAAGCGCCCGAAGAGGCTGCCCTTGTTCACCTGCAGCACGACGCCGCGGTTGACCCAGTCATACAGATAGTTCGGCATCCGCTGCAGGCCGTAATACCGCTCCGGATGCGCGACGACCGGCCAATACCCGGCCGCAAGCAGCTGATCGAGCAGGCGCTCGATGCGCAGCGGATCTTCGTGAAAGCCGAACTCGATGAGCAGATAGCGCCCACCACTGATCGTCAGCAGCCGGCCCTCGCGCAGAAGCTGCGGCACGTCGCCCGTGCCGAAGATCTCCATGCCGAGCGAGAGCTCGAGCGGGATGCCTGCCTCGCGCACGGCCGCGCACAGGCAGTCAAAGCGCACCTGCAGCGCCGGGGATGCGTAGTTTTCAAACGCGCCGCGCTGATTGCTGTGCGGCGTGGCGACCAGATGCGTCACACCGGACTCCGCCGCCACGGCGGCCATCAGCACCGACGTCTCCAGATCCGGTGCGCCGTCATCGACCCCCGGAAGAATATGTGTGTGCAGATCGATCATGGATACCCTCCGCGATTTCCGTTCCGATACTTGCCGATCCTGCCCATTGCCGTCACGGCTCGCTCTGCTCGCACAGGCGCGTGCCGTGCAGGACATAGCGGCGGTCGCAGCGTCCGGCCGTTGCCGTGCGGTGCGTGATGAGCACGCACGTCTGCACGCGGCCGCTGCGCATGAGGTTTTCGAGCATCTGCCGCTCGGTGGCCTCGTCGAGCGCGCTGGTGGCCTCGTCGAGCAGCAGCACCTGCGTGCCGCGCAGCACGGCGCGGGCCACGGCGATGCGCTGCGCCTGTCCCTCGGACAGGCCGTGGCCGAGTTCACCCGTGCGGGCATAGATGCCGTCCGGCAGCTGGGACACAAAATCATACGCGCAGGCGGTCTCGAGCGCAGAAACGAGCTCCGCATCCGTCGCCTCCGGACGCACCATGCGCAGGTTGTCGGCGATCGTACCGGCAAAGACGGTGTTGCCCTGCGGCACATAGCTGAAGGCCGCGCGCGTCGCGGCCGAGGCCGGCAGACGCTGTCCGTCCGCCCCGGTGAGGCTGACGCTGCCCTGCGCCGGACGGATCAGGCCGAGCATGAGGCGGATCATCGTGGTCTTGCCCTCGCCGGACGGGCCGGTGAGCGCCACGACCTCGCCGGGCGCGGCGTGAAAGTCCACGTGCTCGAGCACCGGCTCGCCGCCGGGATAGGCAAAGGTCACATCGCGCAGCTCCACCGTACACGGCGTCGGGATCTGCGCGGTCTCTCGCGCGCCGGGCTCCTCCGGCAGGTTCACGATGGCCATGAGGCGTCCGGCGGACGTCGTGATCGAGATCGCCGACGGCACGAGGCCGATGAGCGCGGAGAACGCGCTGCGCAGCATGGTCGTCAGCTGCAGAAACATCATCATCGCGCCGTAGGAGATTGCGTGCGTCCACAGCCGGTAAGCGCCCCAGCCGAAGCATCCGGCCGAGACGAGCAGCCCGACGACCGACATCACAAAGCCCGCAACGACGGAAAAGCGGTTGTAGTCAAGATACGTCTCGCGGTATTTCTCCTGCATGGCGCACATCCGGTCACGAAAGCCGTCCATGATGCCGAAGGCCTTGACCGATGTGAGGTTGCGCAGCGAGTCCTCGTGGAACGACATGACCTCGCTGCTGATATCCTTCATGCGCCGGTTATACCCGCGCATGCGGTGCACAAGCGTGCGCGAACACAGCACGGACAGCGGCGCGCCGATGAGCGCGATGAGCGCCATGACGGGGTCATAGCACAAGATAATGATCAGCGAACCGAGAAACTGCACCGCCGCCGACACAAAGCTCGGCAGCAGCCCCGTCACGCCCCCGGCCACCGCGCCGACGTCGGTGTTGAGGCGGTTGAGCAGGTCGCCGGAGCGAAACTGCTCGAGCGAGACCCAATCGGTGCGCAGGATGCGGTCGTAGACCTCCGCCTGAATGCCGTTCTGCACGCGGATGTCGACGACGGCGGCGATGCGTGATGCCGCCGCCTGCATGGCGGCGCTGCCGAGCAGCAGACCGGCCATCCACGCTGCGGCCGACCAGATCGCCCCGGTCTCAAAACCGGTGACGACGTCGATGAGTGTCTTCATGGCCACGCTCGACAGCAGCGAGAGCGCCGTGCCGAGAATGCCAAGCAGGATATGGATGCCGACGGCAGCGCGGTAGCGGCGGATGTAAGCGAAGATCCACTTCATCTCCTGCCACATCTCCCGCACGGAGCCGTCGCGCACCTTTTGTCGGAGCTTGCGCGTGATGGCCATATGTTTCATCCTGTCTTGTGTATTTACGCCAGCTTTTTCCAGATACATGGCGCAGAAACAATCAGATTTATTGTATCATAATTCGACAGTTTTTCACAATATCCGAATGGTACATCTTTTCCGGAATTCGTAGCAATTTATGTACGTTTTTGTGCTTTTTCTGCAAGCGCGAAAAAAGCGGCCGGAGCGTTTGCTCCGGCCGCCTGGTGCATCAAAAAGCCTCGCAGAGTTTCGCCGCCGGTGCGGCGAAAGAAAGTCCAATCATTTTCTCCGGCGACATGTGCGGCGGAGAAAATACTTCTCGGCCTGCA
>OFOK01000272.1_pt1 | contig 55274 bp, 59 predicted proteins | sample 1542001 | NCBI WGS metagenome assembly OFOK01 (sample SAMN04209242, study PRJEB22552) | human gut metagenome | biome: gut; material: feces | host: Homo sapiens | place: USA: Oklahoma
CAATGGCCGCCCCTGCTGCGCGTTTTCTATGTATCTGCGGTGTCAGGGCTGCTTTCGTTTGCGCGGTCTCGGGAGCGTTGCCGCATAGCTCCGCTCCAGCAGCAGCCGGATCTGATCGTCCGCCGCGCTGCCGTCCAGCGCCACGGAGAGCCATCTGTCCTTGTTCATGTGGTAGGCCGGGAAAATCCCCGGCTCACCCCGCAGCGAACCGATGAGGATCGGGTCGCACTTGAGGTTCACCACGTCGATCATCTGCGTACCGGGCAGACTGAGCTTATTGCGCGGCACGTCCAGAACCAGCGCAAACCATTTCCGGTTGCCGCCGTGCCGGAACACGGCATGGTTCGGCGCATCGGCCCACGGATAGTCCGGCTCGGTGCTGTAATGATCGAATATATACCGCTGCAGCTCGTCTCTGGTCATTGCACGCCCTCCCCGCTGCGTTACTCCGCCGTGATCGCCACCTTGATGACGCCGTCAAGCCGGTTTTCAAAGATGCGGTAAGCCTCCTCGATCTCGCTGAGCGGGAAACGGTGCGTGATGAGCGGTGTGGTGTCGATCTTCCCCTGCGCGATCAGGCGCAGGATCTCCGCGCAGTCGCAGCCGTCCACGCCGCCGGTCTTGAAGATGAGATTCTTGCCGTACATATCCGGCAGCGGCAGCGTCTGCGCCTCGTCATAGAGGGCGACCACCGTCACGATCGCGTTGGGACGCGCGCAGCGCCACGCAAGCTCGAAGGTATCTTTCGCGCCCGCGACCTCGAGCACCACATCCGCGCCGCCGTGGTCGCTGTGTGCGCGCACAAAGTCCTCACACGCCTCCGGTCGACAGAGCAGCACGTCCGGATAGTGCTCGCGCACGAGTGCAATGCGCGTCGGGTCTTTCTCGCAGACGATGACGCGCTTGGGCTGCTTGAGCAGGACGCACGCCAGCGTGCACACCCCTGTCGGTCCTGCGCCGATGATGAGCACGGTGTCCTCCGGCGTGATCTCCGAAATGCGCGCCGCCCAGAAGCCGGTGGCCAGAATGTCACCGACGAACAGCGCCTGCTCATCGGTAACGCCGTCCGGGATCTTATCCAGACCCTGATCGGCATGGGGCACGCGCACAAACTCCGCCTGCCCGCCGTCGATGCGGCAGCCAAGTGCCCAGCCGCCGTCGGGATCGGTGCAGTTGTTCACCCAGCCGTGGCGGCAGAAGTAACACTCGCCGCAAAAGGTCTCCACGTTCACCGTCACCCGGTCGCCGGGACGGACGGTCTTTACCTCCGCGCCGACAGCCTCCACGACGCCGACCATCTCATGGCCGACGGTGATGCCCGGCACAGCGCGCGGCACGGAGCCGTGCTTGATGTGCAGGTCGCTGGTGCAGATCGAACCGAGCGTCACGCGCACAACGGCGTCGCGCGGGTCAGTCACGACCGGCTTCGGCTTTTCCGTCACGGCAAAGCAGCCGCGCTCGAGATAGGTCAGTGCTTTCATAGGTCTCCTCCTGAAGCATGCATTCCGACACCCATTGCTCCGGCATCGGTTATTTTAATGGTCAAACGCTGCGGAGCTCATCGGATCTCCCACACAAAAACTGCGCTGTCGCTCGCGTCGATATCGTCCGGTTCGATCGCCATGTCCGCCGGCGCCCTTGATGGTGATCGTGCGATTCATATGTGCCTCACAAATGCATTCAGTCATAGCCGTCACCGCGGTTTCCGCCAAATTCGCAGCCGTAGACATGGCCGTGGCCATAATACCAGCGGCCGTAGCGATAGCCGAAGTGCGGCGGACAGTGTGCACAGTCGCCGGTGCAGCGCCCGCCGTGCCCACCGTCGCCCGATGCGCCGAGCAAGGCGGCGCCAAGCAGCGTCCAGAAGCCGAGCCTCGGCTCGCGTCTGCGCATCGGCGGAGAAAGCTCCGCTTGCTCAGGCTCGTCTTCTTCCTCTTCTTCCTCTTCCTCGTCGTCATCAAACAGCTTCACGCGGCACCTGCGCGCGGTCTGCTCCAGCACCGCATCGTCGACAGCGCCCCAGAGATCCTCAAGCTGCTCGCGCGTGAAGGCGCAGGTCGAATTTTCCAAAAGTGCATTCATCACCGCCGAATTGCAGCAATTCACCAGCTCGCAGATCTCCTCCGCCGTGAACTGCACGCCGGCTGCAAGCGCCCTGCGGATCAGTCGGGAGGCCGCCGTCTCATCCATCAGCCCCCGCGCGACCTCCGTCACCTCATCTGAGGGGCCGTAGGATGTCAGTGCGCTGAGGCGGCTGATCTGCGTGGACGTTGCCCACTCGTCGAATTTCCTGTAGTACGCGTCCCATTCCATCACCCGCACCTCCATCGCGCACCGCAGCACGGTGCATTGCCAGAAGCATTGTAGCACAGATCTGCAAAAACCTCAATCGCCCGTACAAAATTTGGCAAGAAAAACCCGGCGCATTTTGCGCCGGGCAGTCGGATAAAGAAAAAAGCCCACCGCAATTTCTTACGGTGGACCTTTGGTGGACGATACAGGACTTGAACCTGTGACCCTCCGCACGTCAAGCGGATGCTCATACCAGCTGAGCTAATCGTCCGTGTCAGCTTGCTTATTCTAACGCATCTGCAGCACTTTGTCAACCCCTTTTTTTCGACGGCTCTGATTTTTCAGAGCCGTCGAACCGGGGTGCGTTATTTGGCCGAAATATATACCGTGCAGTCAGCCTTTACGCCGCCGCACTCGGCCGTGATCGTCGTCGTGCCCTTGCCGACGCCGGTCACTACGCCCTTGTCGCTGACCTTGGCGACAGACTCGTCCTTGCTCGACCATGTGACCGTCTGGTCGGTGCCGGTCGGATAAACCGTTGCGCTCAGCTGCACCTCATCACCGACCTTGGCCGCAAACTCCGTGCGCTTGCTGCCGAGGAACGTGATCGTGACGCTCGTGACCGAAGGCGTCGGCGTCGGGGTCGGCGTCGGCGTTGGGGTCGGGGTCGGCGTCGTGACCGGTGCGGCGCTCGAAACGGTCGCCGGCGGGGTCGGATCGACCGCAGCGGACGAATTTTTCTCCGCATTCAGGCTCACGGTGATGAGCACAATGACAGCCGCGACGACCGCGATGAGCAAAATGCCGCCGAACAGCAGCTGCCACTTCGTGTTGACGGCAGCATGCTCCGCCGCCGGCGTGCCCGCATTTTCGCTCGATGTGCGCAGCGGGATGCGCTCGGCAGATTTCTTGCGGCTCGTGCCGCAGTATGGGCAGCGGCTGCGCAGGCCGGAATATTCACGGCCGCAGCGCCGACAGGTGATTTTGGGAATGACGCTCATAAAAAGCCTCCAGTAAGTAAAGAATCCATATGTTTTTCCTGCCTTATCATACACTGTTCGGTTTTTTTCGTCAAGAGGGAGCACTCGCCCCCTCTTGACAGCGGATCAAAACTGCGGCTGTACACTGTCGAGTGCATCCAGAAGCCGGATGCGCTCCTGCTGACCGCTGCGGGCATTGACGGCGATGATGCAGCGCTGCCCGTCGTCCGTCTCGCACAGATATTCATAGCACAGCCTTTCACGCGCGCCGTAGAGCCGCAGCAGCGCCGTGCGCGTATCCAGAACCTGCAGCGACCCGGGCACGGCAGTGCGCCCCGCCTCCGCACCGATCACGTCCTCCGGCAGCGTGCGCGCCCGGTGCGTATCGAGATACTCCGCCGACGAAAAGCCGCAGACGGCGCCGCTGTCGAGCCGGATGCGCACGCGCAGCCGGTCCGCCGTGCACAGCACGCCGTCCTGCACATAGCAAAACGTGCAGATGACCGACCGTCCCGCATCCTCCGTTTCGAGCAGGCGCATATCCGTGTAGCCGCGCGCGCGCAAAAAATCTGCCGCTGTCTCCGCCGCCTGTTCCGGTGAGAGCACCGGCTTGCCGCCGTTACACGAGGAGTAGTAGCGCAGCACTTCCCCGCCCTTCACCGTGAGCGAGATATAAGACGCGTCGTCCCCGTCATCGATATCGAAGTTCCAGCACGGCGCAGCACCTTCCGAGCGGCCGGTCGCGCGCAGGCGCGATGCGTCCATGTCCAAAAACACCGCAGCCGCAGTCTGTGCCTGCCCCTCCGTGACGTCATCACGGCCCGCCAGCACGGCGTACTCCGCCGCCGTGCGCTCACAATACGTGCCGTCAGCGATCGGCAGCGGCAGATCCTCAAATGAATCTGCCAGCGCCGCAAGCTCTGCCTCGAGCGTATCGGGCAGCTCCGCCTCTGTGTCGAGATTTGCCAGTGACTGTGTGCTGCGCACGCGCGCCGCCGTCGTGACAGCGCCGTCAGCGAGCGACGCTCCGAGCGCGCCGAGCCGGACGCTCAGCTGCGTCGTTGTCTCAGAAAGCGCGCGCAGCTGCGCAAGCTCCTCGGCCGCAAACGCTCTGCCCTCCGCCGCGCTGCGCGAGAGCATGCGCGCATAGTCCCCGGCAAGGGCGATATTGCGCGCGATGCGCGCGAGTGCATGCGACTGCACCGGCAGCACGCCGAGCGCCATCTGCGCCGTCTGCGCATGGCTGTAAATGTCCGTGCAGACGGTGCACGCCATGGCCGGTGTCGTCGCATAGAGGCTCTTTTGCAGGGCGGTGTCGAGCTCCTGCACGGCGTTGAGCACCTCGCCATAGGCGTGGCGATAGTTGGCGTCCATCGCCGTCTGGCGGCGATCGGCGTCCGTGCGGCAGGCGATGAGCCCGACGGCCAGCGCCGCAACGAGCGCGGCCGTGTAGGAAATGACGAGCACACGCGTTTTCTTTTTCATAGCAAACCACCCCTTCCGGACTATTGTTGCCGGAAGGGGCGGTTTTCATGTGCAATTTTTCTCAGCCGGTGATCTGCAGCGTCTGCGCCGAGGCGAGCAGACTGTCATACCAGCTCGCCGGTGCGGTACCCGCATGGCAGAGCACGACCGAAATGCAGCCGTTCGCCGTCGGGATCAGATACGCCTCGAGCTCGCGCTGCACCGTGACGCCCTTGACGCCGTAGGCGGTCAGAGCGCCGAGCTTGACCTCGCCGAGCGTCTCCATGCTCGCGATCGTGCCGTAATCGTTCAGGATCGTGTCCGCAAGCGTCTGCGCGTCCGCACCCATGTGATAGCCGATCTCGAGATAGGCATCCATGCTCGCATCGTCCGCGCGGGCAAAGCAGCACTTGCCGTCCAGCTCCGTGCTCAGAAACACGCCCTTGTCAAGATAGAGCGAGAAGTCCGGGCCGCCGCGCTGCGCAAACGAGCCCGTGACCAGCTGCATGGTCTTGTCCTCCCCGTCGACCGGCACGGCCTGCTCCGCATCGCGCGCAGGCGTCTCGCCGCTGCCGAGGATGAGCTCCGGCTCATCGCCGAACGGGAACTGCGGCAGCGTTGTCTCGGCCGGTGCTTCCGGCCCCGCAGCCGGCCGGCGAATGCGGATATCGGCCACGTTGACCACGATCAGCGCGATCGCAAGCAGCACGACCACGACGGCCATGACGATGACCGCCCGCTCCACGCCCGTGCGTTTTTTCATACCGTTCACCCTTCCAGCTTGGCGATGCCGGCGTCGATCCGGCGCAGGGTCTCTTCCCTGCCGAGGATGCGGCAGATCTCCACCGCGCCGCCGGGCGTCACCGCACGGCCGGACACCGCGATGCGCACCGGCCACATCACCTTGGCATTTTTCACTTCCAGCCGCTCGGCCAGTTCCTTCATGGAGGCGAGCAGGGTCTCGTCGTCCCACGTCGGGAGCGCCGCGAGCAGCGGACGCACCGCGTGCAGCATCTCGAGCGAGACGGCCGGATCGGTCTTGGATTTCTTGTTCGTGTAGAGCGCAAGATCATACTCCGGCAGCGCGTCAAAGAAATCGACCTTTTCGGGGATGTCCGTGAGCACCTCGCAGCGCTGCTGCAGCAGCGGCGCGATCTGCGTCGGGTCGATGGCGGGATTGTGCACCGTCTGACGGATGTAGGGCGCGGCCACGGCTGCAAACTGCTCCGGCGTCATGGCGCGGAGATACTCGCTGTTGAAATACCTGAGCTTGTCGATATCGAAGATCGCCGGGGACTTGGAGATGCCCTTGATATCAAACGTCTCCACGAGCTCGGGCAGCGAATAGATCTCCCGCTCGCCGCCGGGCGCCCAGCCGAGCAGCGCCACATAGTTGACCACCGCCTGCGACAGATAGCCCTGCGCGATCAGATCCTCATACGACGGATCACCGTGGCGCTTGGACATCTTGTTGTGCTGGTCGCGCATGACCGGCGAGCAGTGGATATACTTCGGGATCTCCCAGCCGAAGCCCTCGTAGAGGAGGTTATATTTCGGTGTCGACGACAGATACTCCGACCCGCGCACGACGTGCGTGATGCCCATGAGATGGTCGTCGACGACGTTTGCGAAGTTATACGTCGGCAGACCGTCGCGCTTGATGAGCACCTGATCATCGAGCGTGTCGTTGTCGACCGTGATGTCGCCGAAAATCTCGTCATGGAACGTGGTCTTGCCCTCGCGCGGGATCTTCTGGCGGATGACATAGGGCTTGCCGGCCGCGAGATTTGCCGCGATCTCCTCCTCGCTCAGGCGCGAGCAGCGGCCGTCATATTTGTGGATGACCGCGCCGTCGGAAACATTTTCTTCGACAGCGTCGTCCTTATCGCAGAAGCAGCGGTAGGCATGGCCGCGCGCGATGAGCAACTCGGCATATTCCTTATAGAGCCCGCGCCGCTCGGTCTGGACGTACGGGCCGACCGGACCGCCGACATCCGGCCCCTCGTCGTGCGTCAGGCCGCAGGCGCGCATGGTGCTGTAGATGACGTCGACCGCGCCCTCCACATAGCGCCCCTGATCGGTGTCCTCAATGCGCAGGATGAACTTGCCGCCGGCGTGCCGCGCGATCAGATACGTATAGAGCGCCGTGCGCAGATTGCCGACGTGCATATACCCCGTCGGGCTCGGCGCGAACCGCGTGCGCACCTCTCCGTGCGGGATGCGCAGCTCCATGTCTTCAAACCACTTTTGATCTTTCATATTTTGATAGCCTCCGGATCACTTTGCTCAGATTATTTATATCTTATTTTACATCACAGGGATTGTCAAGGGAACTTTCGATGTTGTATTCCACAACAGGTTGTGGTACAATATTCAAACAAATGCGAATTTTCAGCAAGATAACTAAGGAAGTAATCAACTATGGAAGAAAAAACTGCAAAGAAAGTCATGCTCTCGGGCATTCAGCCCTCCGGCGACCTGACGCTCGGGTCTTATCTGGGCGCGATCAAAAACTGGAGCGAACGCGCCGAAATCTTTGACTGCTATTATTTTATGGCCGACCTGCACTCGATCACCGTGCGCCAGAACCCCGCCGACCTGCGCCGGCGCACCGTTGAGCAGCTCGCGCAGTACATCGCCTGCGGCCTGGATCCGGAAAAGAACACGCTCTTTATCCAGAGCCATGTCCCCGCGCACACGCAGCTCGGCTGGGTGCTCAACTGCTACACCATGTTCGGTGAGCTCTCGCGCATGACGCAGTTCAAGGACAAGAGCGCCAAGAACGCAGAGAATATCAACGGCGGTCTGTTCACCTACCCCGCACTGATGGCGGCGGACATTCTGCTCTACCAGCCGGACTACATCCCCGTCGGCAGCGACCAGAAGCAGCACGTCGAGCTCTGCCGCGATGTGGCCACCCGCTTCAACAACATCTACGGCGATGTGTTCAAGATTCCCGAGCCGTATATCCCGACGGTCGGCGCGCGTGTCATGAGCCTCTCCTCGCCGGAGAACAAAATGTCCAAGTCCGACAAAGACCCCAACGGCACCGTGTACCTGCTCGACCGTCCGGAGGACATCATGCGCAAGTTCAAAAAGGCCGTCACCGACTCCGACACCGAGCGCTGCGTGCGCTTCGACGTGGAGAGCAAGCCCGGCGTGGCCAACCTCATGAGCATCTACTCTGCCTGCACCGGCAAGACCTTTGCGCAGATCGAGGCGGAGTTTGAAGGCAAAGGCTACGGCGCGTTCAAGCCCGCAGTCGGTGAGGCCGTCGTCGAGACGCTGCGCCCCATCCGCGAAGAGACCGAACGTCTGCTCAAGGACAAGGCCTACCTTGAGAGCGTGTACAAGGCCGGCGCGGAAAAGGCATCCTACATCGCAAACAAGACGCTGCGCAAGGTCTACAAGAAGGTCGGCTTCGTCGCCAAATAATCTTTACATTATTGGAGATCGATTCTCATGTTTCTTAACACTGCTGTCTGGATCAAAGTCATGCTCGCGATCCTCGTCGCCTTCGTGGTCAGCATTGCCCTGACCCCGTTCGTCAAGCGGCTGGCCGTGAAGGTCGGCGCCGTGGACGTGCCCGGCGAGGCGCGGCGCGTGCACGACCATCCCATCCCCCGCATGGGCGGTCTGGCCATTTTTCTGGGCTTCATCGTCTCGACGCTCCTGTTTGCGGACATCACGCAGGAGGTGCGCGGCATTCTCATCGGGTCGATCATCATCGTCATCACCGGTGTGATTGACGACATCGTCTCGCTGCGCGCGTGGACAAAGTTTCTGATCCAGATCCTCGCCGCCGTCATCGCCGTGCTGCACGGCGTGGTCATCAACGTCGTGTCGAACCCGAACGTGTTCAGCAATCAGGAGGCCATTGTCCTCGGCTGGGTCGCGATCCCGCTGACCGTGCTGTGGATCGTCGGCATCACCAACTCCGTCAACCTCATCGACGGGCTCGACGGTCTGGCCGTCGGTGTGTCGACCATCAGCTGCGTGACGATCCTTGTCGTGGCGCTGCTCGTGTCCGAGCCGAACGTGGCGCTCATCGTCGCGGCGCTCGCCGGCGCATGCATCGGCTTCATGCCCTACAACCTCAACCCCGCCCGCATCTTCATGGGCGACACCGGCTCGCTGCTGCTCGGCTATGTGCTGGCAACGGTGTCGGTGCTCGGTCTGTTCAAGTTCTATGCAATCGTGACATTCGTCGTGCCGGTGCTCGCACTGGCGGTGCCGCTGTCGGACACGCTCTTTGCGTTCTGCCGCCGCATCCTGCACGGTCAGAGCCCGTTTCACGCCGACCGCGGCCACTTCCACCACAAGCTCATGGATCTCGGTCTGAACCAGAAGCAGGCCGTCGCGATCCTGTATGCCATCAGCGCCACGCTCGGCCTCGCCGCCGTCGTGCTCACGACGAAGGGCACGATCCGTATCGCGCTGCTGATCCTTGCGCTGCTGATCGGCTTTGTCGTGTGCGCCTTTATCCGCAAGAGCGTGCACAAGCATCACCTTGACGTGGAGCTGCAGGAGGCAAAGGCCGCGGCGGAAGCGGAGACTGCCGCGGCAGCCGAAAACACCGCACCTGTACAGGAGGGCAATGATGAGCAAACGCATTAAAGTCATGTCCGTCTTCGGCACACGGCCGGAGGCGATCAAAATGGCGCCGCTCGTGCTCGAGCTGCAAAAGCATCCGGAGCTTGAGAGCGTCGTGTGCATCACGGCGCAGCACCGCGAGATGCTCGACTCCGTCATGGACTGCTTCGGCATCCGGGCGGACTATGATCTGAACATCATGCAGCAGGGTCAGGATTTGACCGCGATCACGACGCGCGTGCTTGAGCGTATGCGCGACGTGCTCAGCGAGGTGCAGCCGGACATCGTGCTTGTCCACGGCGACACCACGACGACGTTCGCCGGCGCGCTCGCCGCGTTTTACGCCAAGATCACGGTCGGCCATGTGGAGGCCGGTCTGCGTACGTATGACCGCTGGTCCCCCTTCCCGGAGGAGATGAACCGCGCACTTGTCGGACGCATCGCCACGCTGCACTTCGCGCCGACCGCGAACAATGCCCGCAACCTTGAACGCGAGGCCGTGGAGGGTGACATTTTCGTCACCGGCAACACCGTCATCGACGCCATGAACTACACCGTGCGCGGCGAGCAGTTTGTCTCCGACGAGCTGCAGCAGGTCGATTTCTCGCACCGGGTCATCGCCATGACCTGCCACCGGCGGGAAAATTACGGTGAGCCCATGCGCAACATCTTCACCGCCGTGCGCCGTCTGGCGCTCGACTACCCGGATGTGGAGATCGTCTATCCCGTGCACCTGAGCCCTGTCGTGCGCGACACGGCCAGGGAGCTGCTCGGCGGTGTGCCGAACATCCGGCTCATCGCGCCGCTCGACGCCGTGGATATGCACCGGCTCATGGCGCGCAGCTACATGGTCATGACCGACTCCGGCGGCATTCAGGAGGAAGCTCCCGCGCTCGGCAAGCCCGTGCTCGTGCTCCGGCGCGAGACGGAACGTCCGGAGGCCGTCACCGCCGGCACCGTGAAGCTCGCCGGAACGGACGCGGAGAACATCTACCGTCTGGCCGCCGAGCTGCTCGACGATCCGGCCGCCTATGACCGCATGGCCAAGGCCGTCAACCCCTATGGCGACGGACAGGCCTGCCCGCGCATCGCGCAGGCGATCCTGAGCCACTTCCTGCCGGATGTGCAGCCGCCCGAGCCATTTGCACCCGCACGCTAAAGAAACAGCATCCCGCCGAGGATGAACAGCAGCTCCTTGTCACCGCTCTCGCGGTAGAGGAGATACAGCACCAGAATCAGCAGCAGATCCTCCGACTCGAGGTCTGCAAGCGAAAACTTCTGCAGCAGCTGCTGCAAGCCGCCGCCGGTCGTACCCGGCGGCGGCTTTTGCTTTGCAGCCGGCGGCATGCTCGGCCGCGGGCGGAACTCCGCATGCGGCGCGTCCGGCATACGCTCCACCTGTCCGCTGTTGCCCTGATAGCGATTATACATCGTCGTCCTCCCCTATCTCCCCGGCGGCTAGCTCCGCGAGCGATGCAAGCCGCGCGAGCTTCATGGCGCGGTCGATCTTGCGGCGGCGCTTTTCGGCCAGATACGGCTTCATGGCTTCGAGCAGGTGGCGGCTGGCAGAGTCACGGCCGCTGCCGCGCACGGCCGAGAGCATCCGGCGCAGCTGTCCTGCGTCGAAGCCGGGCTCCGGCTGCGGCTCGGACGGCGGCTGTGTCTCGCCGCCGTCGCCCACGAGCGAGGACGCCAGCTGCGCGATCCTGCCGAGCTGCTGCGGGTCATGCAGCAGCGCGTCGAGCTTTTCGCCGAGCTCATCCATCCTGCATCGCGTCCTTCACTTTTCCGGCCAGACGCTGCCCCGCGTCCGTGCTGAGCACCTGCGTGAGGATCTGCCGCAGCAGCTCGGTGTCGCCCGTGCGCGCCGCCTGTTCGATCTTCTGCGCATCGAGCGCATCGGCAAACCGCTGCCCATCGGTCGAATCGGCGATCGCCTGCAGCCGCTGCAGGCGCCCGTCGCGCGCAAGCTCCTGCTTCAGCGCATCCAAGTCCTTCATATCGGTCACGCTCCAGTCGGGGGCGGCTTGACTTTGCAGGCCGCGTCCCGTATAATGCGGATAGCCCGGCAGTACCGGGTATCCTGCTTTATTGTATTCTATGACCTATACAGAGGTGACTTGCCACGAAGGTGCTTGTTTTTTCCGATTCTCACGGCCGAACGCTCGGCATGGTACGCGCCGTCCGTCAGCAGCAGCCGGACGCCGTGTTCCACCTCGGCGACTGCGAGCGCGACACGCAGCGGCTGGAAAAGGAGTTTCCCGATCTGCCGCTCTACCGCGTGTGCGGCAACTGCGACCGCGAGCCGGTCAACCCCGAGGTGCTGCAGTGCACGCTCGACGGCGTGAAGTTTTTCTGCACGCACGGTGACCGCTACGGCGTGAAGTATACGCTCGATGCGCTGCTCAACGCGGCCTACTTCGCCGGGGCGGACATCGTGCTCTTCGGCCACACGCACCGCGCGCTCAGCGAGACGATGCAGGGGCTCTATGTCGTCAACCCCGGCACGGCGGGCGTCGGCGCGATGTGCACCTACGCCTGCATCGAGACGCGAGACGGCGCGATCCGAAGCGCCGGCATCCATGCCATTCCGGAAGCATAAATCATGCGCCCCCGGCCTGCCGCCGGGGGCGCATGAATTCTCATGTCTACTTTTCGCGAAACGTCACATAGAGCGTGTGGTTGCTGTCGACGTTCATAAACGAGTAGCTCGTCAGCGGCAGGACAGTCATCCCGTCGATGACCAGCGTTGCGACCTCGTAGCCCTCCTTCGGGGTGATCGTGAACGACACACTGCCGCCCTCGGCCACCTTCTGATTACCGCTCGGACTGACACTACCGCCGGCGCCGCACGTGACCGTGACGGTGAATTCCTTCTTCTCCGGCCCGTTGGAGATGGTGACATAGATCGTCGTGCCGGGCTTGACCATCGTACCGCCGACCGGGCTCTGGCGCGCAACGGAGCCCTTTTGCACATTGTCATCGTAGGCCGTGCCGTTCTTCTCTACGGTGACGCCGAGGCTCTTGGCCGTCGCCTGCGCCTGCTCGAACGAGAGGCCGACAAAGCTCGGGATCGCGACCGGGGTGTCCTCCGGAGCGGTGGTCTCCTCCTTCGGTCCGAGCGAGACAACGAATGCAACTGTCTGCCGGTGCTTGAGCTGCGTGCCCTCATTCACGTCCTGACGGATGACGATGCCCTTGGTCTCACTGCTGTTTTCATAGGTGATGCTCGGCTCCGCGTCAAGCTCCGCAAGCTGCGCCTTGGCCGACTCCTCGGTCTGGCCGACGAGGTTGGGCAGGATGCGCTCGCTGCCCTTGTGGAAATTAAATACGCCGGACAGTGCGCAGATCACGACCGTGACGAGCGCGAGCATTGCCGTGATCGCGGTGACTGTCAGGCGCCGGCGCTCGCTCATGCGCCGGACGCGGTGGCGGCGTGTGGTTTTGGGTTGACTCATATTTTTTCCTCCGGATCAACAGGATGGATAGAAATTTCGATGAAACAAGTATATAATAGCATAGACGCAGCGTTTTGACAAATGTTCGTTTTTGGGAGGATCATTGCATGAAAAAAATCGCACTCGTGACCGGCGCATCGCGCGGCATCGGCAAGGCCGCCGCATTGGCGCTGGCGCGCGACGGCTGGACGGTACACGTCAACTACATACAGTCGCAGGCGGCTGCCGAGGCAGTCGCGGCGCAGACCGGCGGGCTTGCCATCCGCGCCGACGTGAGCGATGCACAGGCCGTCGCCGCCATGTTCGAGCAGACGGGGCCGGTCGATCTGCTGGTGAATAATGCCGGCATCGCGGTCTACGGTCTGCTGACGGATCTCGACCCCGACGTGTGGCAGCGGCTCTTTGACGTCAACGTCACGGGCACCTACAATTGCTGCCGGTTCGCCATCCCGCCGATGGTGCACGAAAAGGCCGGACACATCATCAACCTCACCTCCATCCTCGGCATAAACGGCGCCTCGTGTGAGGCGGCCTATTCGGCGACGAAGGGCGCGATCGTCGCATTCACGAAGGCGATGGCAAAGGAGCTCGGCCCGTCCGGCATCCGCGTTAACTGCGTCGCCCCCGGCTGCATTGACACCGACATGATCGCAAACCTCAGCCCCGAGGATAAAGCGGAGCTCGCCGAGAGCACGTCCCTCGGGCGCATGGGCACGGCGGAGGAAGTCGGCGATGCGATCGCGCTGCTGGCGAGCGAGCGCGCCCGCTTCGTGACCGGGCAGGTGTTCGGCGTGGACGGCGGACTGCTCATCTGAATCAGGCACAAAAAACAGGTGCATACCGATCGGTATGCACCTGTTTCAGCTTATCAAAGAGCCTCGCAGAGTTTCGCCGCAGCAGCGGCGAAAGAAAGTCCAATCATTTTCTTCGGCGACATGCGCGGCAAAGAAAACACTTCTCGGCCTGCAAACGTGCGCGCCGTCCTCCTTGGGCGGACGGCGCGTGCGCTGCGGTCAGGCCGCAAACCCCTTTGTCAAAAAGTAATACTTTTTGACACTTGCAGATCGGTATGCACCTGTTTGTGTTTTCATTCTGCCTTCGGCGTGTCGGGCGCGGTATTGCCGGGCTTGGCATTGCCGGGCGCTGCGGACTTGTTGCGTCCGCGGCCGCCGCGATGACGGCGGCGGTGATTGTCCGCGCGCTTTTCACCGCTCTGCGCAGCGCCGTCGGCCGGCTTAGCCGCCGGAGCTTGCGCGCGGCTGCGCTCCGGATGCTCACCTGCCGGTTTATCACCGGGCTTGCGTGCGCCGGGCTTGCGGTTGGACTGTGACTTCTGGCGCTGCGGCTGCTTGGGCTTTGCGCCCTCCTTCGCACCGTCCTTCGCGCCCTCCTTTGCGGCGTGCTCCGCCCTCGGGGCAGTCTGCGCATCGGCAGGCTTCTTCCCGCCGTGACCGCGGGAGCGGCGGCGCGGACGCTTTTTCTTCTCACCCTGCTCGGCGACGCCATCGGGCTTCTTGTCGCCGTAGACATCGTCCGCAAACAGCTGCGGCAGCGCCCACGGGTCTTCCTTCGGCTCCTCATCACGCACCGGCTTCGGCCGATCCTTGAGCAGCGACGGCAGCGGTTCGCCCGGCTTCGGGCGGCCGCCGGGGATCACGGCGATCTCATCGGCCTGATAACTCTTGAACACATCCTCGCCCTGACCGTCAAGCTTGACCTTCAGGCTGCTGCGCAGGATGTTGACCGACGACACTGTGCCGTAGCCCGCAGGCGTCTCGACAAAGGCGCCGACCTTCGGTACAGCCTTGACCAGATCCTCATACGCCGCCTGCTCATAGCGCAGGCAGCACATCAGGCGGCCGCAGGCGCCGGAGATCTTCGACGGGTTGAGCGACATGGACTGCACCTTCGCCATCTTCGTCGAGACGGGCTGAAAGTCGTCCAGAAACTGGCTGCAGCAGTACGGACGGCCGCAGATGCCGATGCCGCCAAGCATCTTTGCCTCATCGCGCACACCGATCTGGCGCAGCTCGATGCGGTTGCGGAACACGGAGGCGAGATCCTTGACCAGCTCGCGGAAGTCAACACGCCCGTCGGACGTGAAGAAGAACATGGTCTTGTTGCCCTCGAAGCTGCACTCGACGTCCACGAGCTTCATATCCAGACCGTGCTCGGCGATTTTCTGCTTGCAGATCTGAAACGCCTCTTTTTCGCGGCGGCGGTTGATCTCCTCGATGCGCAGGTCGTCCTTTGTGGCGATGCGCGCAAGCGAGCGCAGCGGCTGCACGACCGTCTCATCCGGCACGACGTGGTTTCCGAGAACGCACTCTGCCAACTCCAAGCCGCGCGAGGTCTCGACGACGACCTTGTCGCCCGTGCGCACGGCGATTCCGTGCGGGTCAAAGAAATAGACCTTGCCGCGGTTTTTGAATTTCACACTGATTACTTCTGTCAATTTGGTATCCTCACTTCTGAACACGCGCCTGCACGCCGGAAACGGACAGCAGGCCAAAGATATGCTTTACGCTGACGTTGGCGCGGCGGTATTGCCCACAGGTCTCGATCAGGCGCAGCTGCTGCGCGCACAGCGTCTCCGGCAAAAGCGTCTGCCCCGGCTGCGCCAGCAGCTCCACGAGCCGGTGCTGCACCGCGGGCAAAAACTCCGCAAGCGTCTGCGCCTCCATGCCCTCGTGCGCGAGACACCAGCGCAGGATCGTCATGCGATCCTGCGACGCGACCGCGTGCAGGTAATCGTCCGCCAATGTGCGCATCTCCTCCGACTCCAGCGGCTGCTCGGTCGGGTCGCGCAGCAGCGCGCAGCGCGAGCGCACCGTCGTCAGCAGCGAATCCGGGCTTGCGGCCGCAAGAATAAACGCCGCGCTGCGCGGCGGCTCCTCCAGCAGCTTCAAAAACGCATTCTGCGCATTGAGATTCATCAGTTCCGCCTGACGCAGAACGTAGACCTTTTTTTCCGCCTCGCTCGGCAGGATGTATGCCGTGGCCGCAATACTGCGGATCTGATCGACCTTGATCACAGGGGTCTTGCCGCTGCGATCCGGCTCGACATAGATCACGTCCGGATGCACATGGTCATAGACCTTGCGGCAGTCCCGGCACGCGCGGCACGGGCGCACGCCGTCGCTGCGGCAGAGCATGGCCGCCGTCAGATCGAGCGCCAGCCGCTCGCGCGCCTGTTCAGACTGCGACACGACGATATACGAATGCAGCAGATGCTCCTGCGGTTGAAATTGCAGCATACGCGCGCTCCTTTCCAGCATACATTGTTTATTTTACCCGCTGCGGCCGGTTTCGTCAATCACATTTGCAGGTGAAAACAAAAAAGCCCGCGCCCGCAGACACAAAAAAGCAGACAGCGCGGCGGCTGTCTGCTTTTTCAGATGTAAGTGCTCAGGCGTTCTTCTCGAGGTAATCCACGACCTGACGGACGGTGGTCAGCTCAGCCGCCTTCTCGTCTTCGATCGTGATGCCGTAGGCATCCTCGATGGACATGACCAGCTCCACGACGTCGAGCGAATCCGCGCCGAGATCGTCCGCGATGTTGGTGTCCATGGTGATGGTGTTTTCGTCCACCTCAAACTGGTGGGCGAGCAGTTTTCTCACTTGTTCGAACATAATACCGTTTCCTCCTAAGTCTCTCGTCAGCTCCACTCGCGGCTGACCGGTTTGTTGCTGGTGCGCTGCGGCTTCTCATAGGAAACCACAACGCGGCGGTTCGGCTCGGTACCGGTCGAACTCGTCGTCACGCCTTCGTAGTCCTGCAGCGCCGTGTGGATGACGTGACGCTCATAGGAATTCATCGGCTCAAGCGCCATGCTGCGCTTGTACTTGACGGCCTTGGCGGCCATCTTCTCGGCCAGACGCACAAGCGACTCCTCGCGCTTGGCGCGGTAGCTCTCGGCATCGACGCTGATGTGCATGTGCTTATCGCTGCCGCGGTTGACCGCATAGTTGGTCAGGTGCTGGATGGCATCGAGCGTCTCGCCGCGGCGGCCGATGACGGCGCCCATACCGCTGCCGGACAGATTCACGTTCACACCGCCGTTGTCACGCGCGGTGATGTCGATCTGCGCCTGAATGCCCATATGCTCAAGCAGGCCGCTGACGAACGTGCGGATGCGCGCATAGCTCTCCGGCTCGTCCGCCGGCGCTGCGGGCTCCACGCTCGCCTCCGGCTCGGCGGCCGGCGCCTGCGCCTCGGCGGGCGCAGCCTCCTGCTCCGCTTCCTCATCCGGCGCCTCATACTGCACGCGGATCACCGCGGGGCTGGCACCGATGCCGAGGAAGCCGGACTTGGCGCGCTCAACGATCTCAACGGAAACATCATCCCGGTCAAGGCCAAGCTCCTCGAGCGCGGCGGCAATGGCCGCCTCTTCCGTCTTGCCGGACTTTTCCAGTGTTTTTAACATCATTCAGTACTCTCCTGTTTTCCTTCGGAACCCTCGGACACCGGCTGCTCCGTCTGCGGAGCGACAGTCGCGTCCGACTGATAATGATCCCGCGCATAGGCACGGCCACGCGCATAGCGGCGGTTGCCGACCTGAGACTCCGGCACAGCATTCGGCTCGACGCCGAGACGCTCGCGGCGGGCAGCGCGCTCTTCACGCATCGCCGCAGCCTTGCGCTCGTCATCTTTCTGCTTCTGGCTGGCCTGGATCTTCTTCTTACTGGTGTTGGGGTTGACGACGGTCTCACCGGCAGCTTTCAGGCGCTCGGTCTCGAGACGCTTGCGCTCGAGTTCGGCATCACGCTCTTTTTCGCGCGCGATGCGCTCAGCATCGAGCTTGTCGAGCTGCTTGTTGAAGACCTTCGTCAGGCTGACATCGCGCAGGATGCCGAGGATGCTGTTGACGATCCAGTAAATACCCAGAGCGGCCGGCATCGTGTAGCAGATCCACAGCGACACGAGCGGCATCATGAGCATCATGGTCTTGTTGGTCGCAGCGGCCTGCTGGTTGCCGGCGGGCTGCGGGGTCATCGACGTGCTGATCTTCATCGACAGCCACGACAGCAGCGCCGAAATGATCGGGATCAGGAACAGACCGAGCGCCGGAAGCCAGACGGCCTTGTTGCTCCAGTCAAACGTCCAGATCTTGAACGACGGCTGCTGGCCCATGTTCAGGCCGATGAAGGAATAGTCCAGATCCAGCAGCTTGCCGGAATAATCGCCGAGGGCGCCGGTCACGGCGTCCCAGTTCTGATGGATCAGGTCGGCGATCTGGATCTCCTGATAGGCGGATTTCGCCTGTGCGACATAGCCCGCATTGGTCGTGACCCAGTCGGTCAGCTGCGTGACTGCTTCCGCGCCAAGGCCCATCATCTTCGTCAGCGGCTGACGGATGACGCTGTAGAGCGCGATCAGGATCGGGAACGGGATCAAGCTCCAGAGGCAGCCGGACATCGGGTTGATCTTCTCCTCCCGGTAGAGCTTGGCCATCTCCTCATTGAGCTTTTGCTGGTTTCCCTCGTGCCGGCGCTGAAGCTCCGTGATCTGCGGCTGAAGGCGGCTGGTGCGCATCATGCTCTTCTTGCTCTTGGCCATGAACGGAAGCAAAATCAGGTTCACGACGACGCCGAAGAGGATGACCGCCCAACCATAGCTGCCGGTCAGATCGTAGAGCGCTTTGAGCAGCCAGGCAAAGGGTGCAGTAATCCAGGACATAAGACGACTCCAATTCTTAAATTCTTAGGATTTCCCCGGTCATGGCACCGGGTCGTAAAATTCGTGCTCGCCCGTATGGAACGGGTGGCAGCGGCATATGCGCTTGACGGCGAGCCACGAGCCCTTGAGCGCTCCGTATTTCTGCAGAGCCTCGAGCGCATACTCCGAGCAGGTCGGAATGAACCGGCAGCAGGGCGGCTTGAGCGGCGAAATGTACCGGCGGTAAAACTTCACGAGGGCGATGAGCAGACGCTTCATGCGCCGCCATCCCCTTCCGTCAGCAGGCCAAGCTTGGCGCAGGCCGACAAAAACGCAGTCTCGAGCTGATGATAGTCCGCCGTGCATGCGCGCACGCGCGACACGACGACCAGATCATATCCGCGCACGATCTCCCGCTCATGCAGGCGATAGATCTCCCGCAGGCGGCGGCGGATGCGATTGCGCACAACAGCATGGCCGACCTTGTTGGACACGGTGTAGCCGATGCGGCTGCGGCCCGAATGGTTTTTCCGGCAGTAGACCACCAGATAGGCGTTGGCGCAGCTTTTCCCCTTCGAGTACAGACGCCGGAATTCATAGTTCTTTTTGAGTGTGCTGGTAAATTCCAAAAGTCTCCCCCGATCCTCTCCGATGCAGCTTCCGGACAAATGCCTTTAGGGCGGAAAGATCCCGCCCTGAAAAACATCATTAAGAAGTCTGCCTGCTCACGCGCAACAACTCAGTAGGTGAGCTGCTTTCTGCCCTTCGCTCTGCGGCGGGACAGAACCTTGCGGCCGTTGGCAGTCGCCATTCTCTTGCGGAAGCCGTGCTCTTTTTTGCGCTGACGCTTCTTGGGCTGGTAGGTACGGAACATGGTGATTTCTCCTTTCGATCATACTCAACAGCGGCTTGTGCCGCCGTAGTTGGCAAAAAGTATCCGACGCCAGACGTCTGACGCCGGATACATATTATACTATACAAATTTCCGGTCTGTCAACCTTCATTTTTCGCATTCGCCGCTGATGTGCCGTGTCAAGTCACTGCGCGTCGGAGCGCGTGTATGTATTCGCGATTCTGGCGAGCATCTCCTGCATTTCCTGCCGCGCGGACGGCGGCGAGAGAATCTCCACATCCGTGCCGAAGCCGAAGAGCCACGCGTAGAACTTCGGGCTCGTGACCACGTTGAGCGAGACGGTGAAATGCTCCTTCCCGTCGGCGACCACGATCACGTCCTTGCCGAAGCGGTCGAGCACCGAGCCGATCAGATGATTGGCAAAGCGCAGACGTACCGTGCGCTCCTCGCCGGTGAACATGCTGAACACTTTTTTTGTATACGCAGACAGGTCCTGCTCGGAAAAGTCCTCCATACCCTCGCGCGGCGCATCGAGCGCGGAGATATCCGTCATCTTGTCCACGCGGTAGTGCTTGCGCAGCTGCGCCTCAGCGTCCCATGCCAGCAGATAGTAGTTTTCGTTATCCCACATCAGCGCCATCGGGCTGACGATGTAGAACGCACCGTCCTTACGGTAGTGCCGCTGCTTGTCGATCGTGTACTCAAAGTAGTGGAAGCGGATCTGCCGGTCGCGGGAAATGGCATCAGCGATCTCGTCCACATTGTAGTATACGCTCTCGTTCATGCTCTTGACGCGGCCTCGGACATAGACCTGCCGCTGCAGGAGCTGCGCGTCGTAAATGCTTGCAAGGCCTTCGATCTTCTTGATGAGCGCCAGCGTCTTCTTGTGCGTGATGAATTTCGACGACTGCACGCTGTCGACCAGCAGCTTGAGCTCCGGTACTTCAAACGAGCGTGCGCCAATATAATACCCGGTCGTGCGCGACTTCGTCTGCACAATGTCCAGCCCGAAGGTGCGCAGGGACTCCAGATCGTTATAGATGCTCTTGCGCTCCGCCGCAACGCCGTGTCTGGCAAGCTCCGAGATCATCTCCGGCACGGTCATCGGGTGGCGTTCATCCGTCTGCTGCAGCAAGATCTCCATCAGGTACAGCAGCTTTAATTTCTGATTCGGTGATTTCGGCATAGCTCCCTCTCTTCTCTGCTTCCGCGCACATATCCAACTCATGGAATGGTTGTATTTTATCACAAATATCTGTCACAAAAAAGCACCCATGCAGAAAGTGCGCAGTTTTCTGCATAATTTACATCGTTTTTGGCACCCGGATACAGTTTTCGGAGACGGCTTCCAGCATGATCGTTCCATTTCTGCATGCAGCTGCGCTCTGCCTCTCCCCCCGGTTTCCTACATCATAGCAAAAGGAGAGTCCCATAATCAGGGCTCTCCTGTTCCTGTCGCAAAAAAGCGCAAAAGCGGGCAGCGCATACGCACCGCCCGCCGATCAGATCGGAAGCTGTTATTCAGAAGCTGCAGCCGTGCTGCGCCTGTGCCGCAGACGCGCGCTGCCCACGTCAATACCCCAGACGAGCAGCACGAAGCCCAGGAAGATCGCGCTCACATCACTCCACGCATACTGGTTCATGGCAAAGATGAGCGGCGCGCCGATGCCGCCGGCGCCGACCAGCCCGAGCACGGATGCCTCGCGGATATTGACATCGAACCGATACAGCACCGCCGAGGCGAGCGCCGGAGCGAGCTGCGGCAGCACCGCATAGCGGATGCGCGGCAAAAGCGACACACCCATGGCGCGCAGCGCGTCATAGGCGCGAAAATCCAACGCCTCGATCGCCTCAGTGAAGCGCTTGCTCAGCAGGCCGATGCTGCATACCGCGAGCGTCAGCACTCCGGTGAACGCCCCCGGACCGGAGACGCGGATGAAGATGAGCCCGTAGATCAAAAACGGTACGGAGCGGATCGCCACGATGAGCACCCGAAACAGCAGCGCGGCCGGGCGCGGCAGCAGCTTCGGCGTGCTCAAAAACGCTAAGGGCGCGGCAAGCAGCGCGCCGAGCCCCGTTCCGGCCAGCGCGATGCCGACCGTCTCGAGCAGCAGCCAGCCGAGTCCGTCCTTGCCCGTGCCGAAAAAGAAGCGCCAGTCCGGATGCAGCAGCCCCGTGCCCATGGCCGAGAGCACGGACTTGCTCGTGTGCGCGAAGTCCGGCGGGGCGATGCCCACCGTGCAGACGACCACGCACAGCAGCACCGCCGCCCAGAGAACGCGCTTTGCCGGGCGCGAAATGCTGCGCTCGCCGCGGATGATGCGCCCGAGCGCATGGCTGAGCCATTCGATGCAGCACACGGTCACAAACAGGCACATGAGGATCGCGCCGACGCGGTCGTATTCCCGCCACGAGATCTTCTCATTGAGCAGCAGACCGATGCCGCCCGCGCCGACATAGCCGAGGATGGCGCTGTGGCGCACGTTCGTCTCGAGCAGATAGAGCGCGTTGGTCAGATAGCCGGACGCGATCTCCGGCACGACAGCGCGCGCATAGGCCCGCGCCGGAGACGCGCCCATGGCGCACAGCGCGCGGTAGGGCGCGAGCGTGAGCGTCTCGATGTCCTCATAGGTCAGGCGCGTCATGACCGCAAGCGTAAAGACCGTGATGGCAACCGTGCCGGAAAACGTGCCAAGGCCGAACAGAAACGTCGCCAGCAGCGCAAGGATCAGCGCCGGGAACGAGCGCAGCACCTGCACCAGAAAACGCAGCACCGCGCGCACCGGCGCGGGACACGGCAGATTGTGCGCGCACAGCGGCGCGAAGCCGAGCGCCAGCGCGACGCCCAGCGCCGTACCGGTGACAGACATACGCAGCGTCGCCAGCAGCGGCGCCACGATCGCGGACAGATAGCTCCAGTCCGGCGGGAAGAGCTGCGCGGCAATGTCGCGCAGGTGCGCCCGCCGCGCCCAGAACACCGCGGGGTCGCAGCCTGTCAGCCAAAAGGCAAGCACAAACAGCGCGAGCACACCCAGTGCCCGCGCCCAGCGTTTTGCACGCGCACGCGTCATGGCGCGGCCTCGCTTTCCGCGCCGCCATAGATGCGTGCAAGATCTGCGTCCGTCACGGCATCGGGTGCGCAGTCGAGCACGATCCGCCCCGCATGCAGACCGAGGAGCCGGGAGGAAACCGCCCGGCTCTGGTCGAGATTATGACTGTTCATGAGGATGGCGACACCCTCGGTGCGCGATATATCCTGCAGCAGCGCAAGGATCTGCCGCCCGGTGACCGGGTCGAGCGAGGCGACCGGTTCGTCCGCGAGCAGCAGCGCGGGCTTTCGCATGAGCGCACGCGCGATGGCGACGCGCTGCTTCTGCCCGCCGGACAGGCTGCAGACCGGCTCACCGCACTTGTCGGCAAGACCGACGCGCGCAAGCAGCCGCTCGGCTTCCGCCGTCTGTGCACGGGAAAACAGCCCCAGCAGCGCCGCCGGCAGCGGCATATCCGGCAGGCAGGCATTGAGCACGTTCTGCCGGCAGGTGACCGGCTCGACGAGCGCAAAGTCCTGATAGATCGTGCCGATGCGCTTTTGCACCGCGCGCTTTTTGCGCCCGCGGGCGCGGGAAAACGGCTGGCCGCCGATGCGCACTTCCCCGCTGTCGCACGGCAGCGTGCCGTTGAGGATGCGAAAGAGCGTCGTCTTCCCCGCGCCGGACGGACCGATGACAGACACGAACTCGCCCGCCTCCAGCCCAAAGGTCACATCCGTCAGCACCGGCGACCGAGCGCCGAAGCGCTTGCAGATGTGCGCAGCTTCCAGCAGCATGGTGTTACTTCCCCGCCGACTTGAGCATGGCCTGCGCGGCACGCTCGCCGTCGTAGTCGGAGTCCTTGCCCCAGGTGTAACCGACCTGGCTGAAGACGCTGATGATCTGCTTGCCCTCGTCGGTCTGGGCGATCTCGATGAACGCCTCGCCGAGCGCCTTGCGGAAATCCTCGTCCGCCATAAGGTCGGAGGTCTTGCTGTAGGCGATCATGTCGTTGTAGATGCCCTCGGTCACGCCGATGATGCCGGTCTGCTCGACCATGGGCGCCGTACCGCCGAACTTCTCCTGCCAGTTGGGCGCGTTCTTGATGCGGATGTGGCCAAACGAGACCATCACATCCGCCTGACCGGTGGCCAGACGCGCAAGCGAAGTGCTGTGGGAGTCAGACTGCACCACGTGATCGAGATCCGCAATGGTCTTGCCGTAGTGCTCCTGCAGCCAGAGGCTCGGATAGATGTAGCCGGATGCAGACGTCGGGGCGAGCACGGACCAGGTCGCGCTGTTGAGATCGTCCCACGTCAGTTCCTCACCGGCGTTGACCTTCTTGAGCAGCGCCTGACCCTTGGCGCTCGGACCGGCCAGAATGATCGAGCGGTAGTAGGTGGTCATGTCCTGCGTGTTCTCCTCGAGCGTGCCGTCGTTCCAGTCGACGGCGTTCTCGGAGTCCTTGTTGATGCCGTAGCGCAGCGCCGTGAGCAGCACGTCGCAATCATCGGAAAACAGGACGTAGTTGCCGCCGGAGATGAAGCCGATGTCCGCGCTGCCGGCGCTGAGCGCCTCGCCCACGGCGGTGTAGCTCGTACCGACGGTCATGTCGATGTTCTGCACGTCATAGCCCTTTTCGAGGAGCTTCGCCTTGAGCAGCGTCTCAAGCGGCTCGGTCGCCGTCGTGATCTGGTCGGCGTCCGCATACGGGGAGAACGCGATCTTCAGACTCTCGATCGTCTTGGTGCCACCGCTGGCTTTTCCGGCGTCCTTCTGGCCGCAGCCGGCCATCAGGCCGAGCGCCAGGACCAGAGACAGCATCATTGCCACTACTTTTTTCATGTACATACCCTCCAGATTTTTTCTTTCCGTCGGCCGCAGGCATAAAAAACGGCATATGCAGCGCTGCATATGCCAACCTGACGACCGGCAGACGCTGAGAATCCGCCCCTTACGGACGGACTTGGTCGGTCGATCTTCCCTGAGATCCTCTCAGCCCGGAACACGGGCTCCCTCGCGATCTGGTTTCGTCATCACTGTTTTGTTGAGCGCGGCGCCAGGGAGCTCCCCCTTTCGCCGCATTCCGGAAACCATCGACAGCTTACCACACCCCACGGGAGAATGCAAGCGCTTTGTAAAGCGCGCGCAAAACTTCCGCCGCCGCGACATTTTCACCGGCGAATATGCAGCGAAACGCGGGCGGTACACCAGCACCGCCCGCAAGCTATCTCGCCCACTGACACCTATGCAAAGCAAATGCTCGCACAGCCAGCGTCCCTTTCCCAATTGTCTCTTTATTCCGGGTTGACTTCCTGAGCGAATGGCTCCCCGCGGGAAGCCCGCTGAAAATATTCTCTCACTGTCCGGTCATTCTCACGGTTAATCAAGCGCCCCGGCACGATCAGCAGCGCAAAGAAAAGCGCGCACAGCGCAGCTTCGCAAAGGAGTGCAGGCGCAGTATACACACCTATACGGATGATACCGAACAAAATCCACGCCAAGAGCACTGCTAGCTTCAGCAGCACCTGCATCGGATAGCGAAAACCACCCTCAAGGATTGTGTGATCGCCCTGTGCACGGAGCGTACCGAAAAACACGCGCTTCGGGTACATATCATATCCGCGCATCATAACCGCCCAGAGGCGCTCACCCTCGATCTGCCCGTATAGACCGCGTCGGTCATTCGCCGGCCTTTTCACACTACGCAACAGTTTCCCCAATGGCCAGTCCGTCTGCATATCTGCACGTAGCCGCTCCTTGACCTCGTCCAGCGGCAGCGGTATCTCATAGCGCTGCTTCATTTCTGTCTCCTTCAGTCGTCCTTATCTCAAGCTCGTTCTCTCCACCAGCGGTCAGTCTTGTATGCCTCGGGAATCGTCTCATCAAACAGCGGATCGGCATACCCCATGGCTATCAGCTCGTCCACCCAACGCTCACGGAGAGATGCCGGAAGCAGGGGCTTTGCGCACCACGGGCAATAATGAATCACGATATGCGAATGCCCATCCCCGCACGGGATGCCGTATTCATGAAACTGCGGCAGATATGAGATCGCTTCGCCATCGCAGAGCTGTGCCGTGTGTTCCGTCACGATGCGGACATGTGCCTGCATATCTTCGCAGCAAAAATTCATACATTCCACTCCTATATCTCTCATCGGTTGAAAGATGGCGCGCACCCATCCTCGCTCATTTTTTGCGCTTCATGCTATAAAAGGCACCAAAGAACACAATTGCGAACATGCCCAGTAATCCAAAACCATAGTCAATATATAACACAATATCGACCGCTTCGCGAGTACGGATTACGGCTGCCAAAAGAAAGTTCGCGATTCCCAGAAGATATGCGTAAATCTGCAGGCAAACGGCGACCGTCGAAAAATAACTGCGTTGGTTTTTATCGTGCAAGAACAAAAACACTTTGAGCACGCGAGTGTTTTTCAACTTCACACGATGATGGCCGGACAGCCGCTCCGAGATCAGCGCCTGATCGTCAAAGTGGTACCCGCCAAACAGGAATCCGACCAGCAAAAGCAGCCCCATTTTCAGCAGCTCCACGTTTATTCCTCCCACTTCAGGCCATTCTATTTGAATTCTAACACACCCCTGCACGGTTGTCCACGCAAAGCAATGGCACGCGCGGCGTGCCCGCCTCATATTCCCCGCGGAAATTCATATACTGAACTACGCAAATATGGGGAGTGGTGTCAGTGCACACGGACATGGAAGCACGCGCATGCGATCTCGCGGAATATCTTCTCGCCAACAACGCCACCGTCCGCGCCGCCGCCAAACAGTTCGGCGTCTCCAAATCGACCGTCCACAAGGATCTCACGGAGCGGCTGGAGAAGATCGACCCCGCGCTCTATCAGCAGGTGCGGCAGCTGCTCGACCGCAATAAGGCCGAGCGGCACATCCGCGGCGGCATGGCGACGCGGCGAAAATACAAAGGTACATAATCAGAACTGCGGCACATCATATCGAAAAAACCGGGGATACTATCGCCGAAGGTGATCCCGTGAAAGGCAAACGTATCGGACGGCAGACCGTGCAGTTTTCGACCCCGCCCGTGATCCGCGCCGCCGCCAGCGTCGTGGGCAGGAAAGAGGGCGAAGGACCGCTGCGCGGCCGCTTTGACAGCGTCAGTCAGGACACATATTTCGGCGAAAAGAGCTGGGAGCAGGCCGAGAGCGCCATGCTGCGGCAGTGCTTTGCGCGCGTTTGCCGCAAGGCGGCGCTGGCGCCGGAGGCGCTCGACTATGTGCTCTCCGGCGACCTGCTCAACCAGTGCGTGGGCTCGGCCTACGCCATGCGCGGCGTCGGTGCGCCGTATCTCGGGCTGTACGGCGCATGCTCGACGATGGCTGAAGCGGTCAGTCTGGCCGCGATGCTCATCGACGGCGGCTGCGCCGAGACCGCCGCCGCGCTCACAAGCTCGCACTTTTGCTCCGCCGAGCGACAGTACCGCTTTCCGCTGGAATACGGCGGCGTGCGCCCGCCGACCGCACAGTGGACGGTGACCGGTGCGGGCGCGCTCATCCTTGCGGCAGCCGGAAGCGGGCCGCGCGTGACCATGGCGACGACCGGGACGATCGTGGACGCGGGCATTACGGACACGAACAACATGGGCGCTGCGATGGCGCCCGCCGCCTACGAGACGCTCCGGGCGCACTTTGCCGACACCGGGCGCACACCGGACGACTATGATCTGATCGTGACCGGCGATCTCGGCAAGATCGGTCACGCCGTCGTGACGCGGCTGTTTGCGGACGACGGCGTGGAGCTCGCAGGCAGGTACAACGACTGCGGGCTGATGATCTACGATCTCGAGGCGCAGGACGTGCACGCGGGCGGCTCCGGCTGCGGATGCAGCGCGTCCGTGCTCGCAGGGCATCTGATGAAGCTGCTGACGGGCGGGCAGATCCGGCGGCTGCTGTTCGCGGCGACGGGTGCGCTCATGTCCCCCACAGCGTCCATGCAGGGGCAGAGCATCCCCGGCATCTGTCACGCCGTGGCCATAGAAACGCAGGTGAACGCATGATCGCAGAGTATCTGAAGGCATTTTTCGTCGGCGCGGCACTGTGCATGATCGGCCAGGTGCTGATCGACAAGACGCGGCTGACGCCGGCGCGCATCCTCACGCTGTATGTGGTGGCGGGTGTGCTGCTCGGCGCTGTCGGCGTCTATGAGCCGTTTGCGCGCTGGGCAGGCGCGGGTGCGAGCGTGCCGCTGACCGGATTTGGAAGTCTGCTGGCGGGCGGCGTACGCAAGGCCGTCGCCGAGCGCGGCGTGCTCGGCGCGTTTACAGGCGGCTTCACGGCCGGCGCTGCCGGGATCTGCGCGGCGATCTTTTTCGGGCTGCTCGTCGCCATGCTGTTTCGCTCAAAGGACAAGCAATAAAAAAAGAACCGATCCGCAGATCGGTTCTTTTTTCGTTATGGGTAAGCTCAGCCTCTTGCAGCGGCTTCGCCGGCCTCGAGCGCCTTCATGTTGCCCTCGAGGAACTTGGCCTTCTTCTCGCCAAGCTCGATGCGGATCGCTTCGCCGAGGATCTCGTTGGAGACGACCGGAGCCTTCTCCATCAGAGCGCCGAGGATCGCAACGTTCGCGCCCTTCGGGTTGCCGACGGACTCGGCAATGCCGTTGGCGTCGCAGTAGACGACCTGAATGTCATCACGCTCGGCCTTGCGGTCGATGATGGAGCTGTTGATGACGAGGACGCCGCCCGGCTTGACGTGGCTCTCGAACTTGTCCAGAGACGGACGGTTCATCGCCACGACGCAGTCAGCCATGTCGACCAGCGGGGAAGCAACCGGATCGTCGGAGACGATGACGGAGCAGTTCGCCGTGCCGCCGCGCATCTCGGGGCCGTAAGAGGGCAGCCAGGAGACGTGCTTGCCGTCGAGCATGCAGGCCATAGCCAGGAACTTACCGATCAGGAGCATGCCCTGACCGCCAAAGCCAGCAAAAATGTATTCTTTCTTCATGTTATTCAGCCCCCTTGTCCTTCTTAACGCCGAGCGGGTAGTACGGAATCATGTTCTCTTCCAGCCACTCCATCGCCTTGATTGGGCTCAGGCCCCAGTTCGTCGGGCAGGCGGACAGGACTTCGACCATCGTGAAGCCCTTGCCTTCCATCTGGTAATGGAACGCCTTGGAAATGGCCTTCTTCGCCTTGACGATGTTCGGGGTGTTGTTGACGGCAACGCGCTCGATGTAGTAGGAGCACGGAACCTCAGCGAGCATCTCGGAGACCTTCAGCGGAGCGCCGCACCAGTCCTCATCACGGCCGTAGGGGCTCGTGGTGGTCTTCTGGCCGACGAGCGTGGTCGGAGCCATCTGGCCGCCGGTCATGCCGTAGATCGCGTTGTTGACAAAGATCGTGGAGATCTTCTCGCCGCGGTGCGCAGCGTGAACGATCTCAGCGGTGCCGATGGACGCGAGGTCGCCGTCGCCCTGGTAGGTGAAGACGAGGGTGTCCTTGCCGACGACGCGCTTGGCGCCAGTGGCGACTGCGGGTGCACGGCCGTGAGCGGCTTCGTACATATCGCAGTTGAAGTAATCATACGCAAAGACGGAGCAGCCGACCGGCGCGACGCCGATGACCTTGCCGTCCAGATTCATCTCATCAATGACCTCTGCGACCAGACGGTGGATAATGCCGTGGTTGCAGCCCGGGCAGTAGTGGAACTGCTTGTCCGTGAGGAGTTTGGTCTTTTCAAAAACAACAGACATTTACTTGCCCTCCTTCATGCTGATAATCTTCGCGACGATCTCATCGGTGGTCGGCATCTGGCTGCCGAGGTGGCCGAAGAAGTCGATCGGCTTTGCGCCGTTGATCGCGATCTTGACATCCTCAAGCATCTGGCCCTCGTTGAGCTCGACGTCGAGAACAGCCTTCACGCCCGGAAGCTCGGCAGCCTTCTTGACCGCGTCGTACGGGAACGGCCAGACGGTGATCGGGCGAACCAGACCAACGTTGATGCCCTGCTCCTTGAGCTCGGCGATGGCGGACTTGGCGATACGCGCAACCGTGCCGAAAGCGGTGATGACATACTCAGCACCCTCGAGGTTGTATTCTTCCCACTGCTGCTCGTTGGCAGTGATCTCACGATAGCAGGCCTGCAGCTCGTCGTTGTGGACGGACAGGGTCTCGGTATCGATGTAGATGGAGTTGATGACGCCGCGCTTGGCCGGATCGTCGCCCGGTTTCCAGCCGGTGCAAGCCCAGGGCTTCTTCTCGGGATCGATCTTGTAGTCGACCATCTCGGGCATCTCCACGGGCTCCATCATCTGCGCGATGATGCCGTCGGCGAGGAAGAGGACCGGTATGCGGTACTTCTCAGCCTTGTCGAAGGCGTACATCATGATGTCGATCGCTTCCTGCACAGATGCCGGAGCGTAGGTCAGCAGGTGATAGTCACCGTTGCCGCCGCCCTTGACAGCCTGGAAGTAGTCGCCCTGAGAAGCCTGAATGTTGCCGAGGCCGGGGCCGCCGCGCATGACGTTCAGGATGACAGCCGGCAGCTGCGCGCCTGCGCAGTAGGAAATGCCTTCCTGCTTCAGGCTGACACCGGGGCTGGAGGAAGAGGTCAGCGCACGTGCACCAGCACCGGCTGCACCATAGATCATGTTGATAGCCGCAACTTCGCTCTCGGCCTGCAGGAAGCAGCCGCCGACTTCGGGCATACGTGCGGACATATATTCAGGAATCTCCGTCTGCGGAGTGATCGGATAGCCGAAGAAGTAACGCGCGCCTGCACGAATCGCAGCCTCAGCGATAGCTTCGCTACCCTTCATAAGCGTCAATGCCATTTTCGATGTACCTCCTTAATCTCTCACAATGCTGATTACCACGTCCGGGCAAGTGCGCGCGCAGGAAGCGCAGCCGATGCAGGCCTCCGGATTCGCGACGACGGACGGATGATAACCCTTTGCGTTGAGTTTGTCCTTCGCCAGCGCCAGGACACCCTTCGGGCAAGCTCTGACACAGAGACCGCAACCCTTGCAAAGATTCTCGTTGATGGTCACCTTTACCATTTTTGCTACCTCTTTTCTGTTCTGTTTTGCGAAATTGCCTATGTAAACCGCATGCGCGGGTTACGCCTGTTTCTTCTCCGACAAGCTGTGGATATAGCTGTCCCAGTCGCGCTTCATGATGATGTCGATGGGGACGGGCTTGCCGATGTACTTCGGGTCGTGCCCCTCGGCCAGGAAGATGTCGAGCATCTCCTTCTTGCCGGTCGTGTACATGACGGGAACGCCTGTCCGGTCGCTGACCTCGCGCAGCATCTCATAACCGTCGCGCAGCTCCGCCGGCGTGGTCATGGTGGCGAGGTTGGTGTTGTTGATCATGCCGGTGATCTTCAGGTGGGAATGGATCTCCATCTGCTGCTGCAGGTCGATGATCTTCTCCACCGTGCCGGCAAGCGGGCGGCGGATATTGACGACGTTCAGAACCTCCAGCTGTTCCGGGCCCATGGCCATGAAGTCCTGAAAGTCCTCATAATAACGGCCGAGTGCGGTGGAGCCGACGGCGTCGCCGCCGACGTCAAACACGACGGTATCCCAGTTCATGGCAAATGCAGAAGCGACCTCCGCCGGCAGCGACAGCGTCTCCACGCCGGAGCAGGCATAGTTCGGGGAGATGAGACGGATCTCTTTCTGCTCCACGAGCTTGCCGCGCTCAGTCAGGCGGAAGTAAGTATTGACCAGGTCCAGGTCAATGAGTTCTGTCTTTCCGGTTTCAGCCGCTTTAAAAGCAAAATTCAGCGCAAGCTCACTCTTGCCGCTGCCGTAGTTGCCGATCATAACGTATATCTTTTTCAAAACAAAGCTCCTCCCCTCGAGGGGTATTCAAAATGTGCAAATGGGTATTAAAAATCAAAATATATCCATTCAAATATTCAAATCTCAACGGTTATCATCATAGCACAATCGCGCGAATTCGTCAACAAACGTTGTTTGGCTTTGTGGAACGTGTCTAATTTCCGCGCGTATTTCTGGACAAGTTGCCAGTTATCTGAAATTTAACGGCAGTGTTCAGGAATTAACGCTATTTCTTCCCTGTTTCAGGTAGAGATACCACGCGCTCACGCCGACCAGAAGCCCGCCGCCGACGAGATTGCCGAGCGTGACCGGCAGCAGATTGCCGGCGAGCGCCGCGCCCCACGTCAGCCCTTCGGCAGCCGCGCCGGTCTGCCCCGCCGTGAAAAGGCCCGCTGCGAGGTAGTACATATTGGCGACGCTGTGCTCAAAGCCCGCGACCACAAAGGCCATGATCGGGAAAAAGACGGCCGCGATCTTACCGCCGACGGTCCTGGCTGCATTGGCCATCCAGACGGCGATGCACACGAGGAAGTTGCAGAGGATGCCGCGCACGAACGCATCGCCGAACGACAGCCCCGCTTTCGTCTGTGCGATGGCGATAACGGACGCCGCGAGCTTGCCGCCGAACGCGGAAAAGACGTGCCCCGACACGCACAGCGCCGCAACGAGCACCGCGCCCGCAAAGTTGCCCAGATAGACAACGAGCCAGTTGCGCAGCATCTGCCGCACCGTGATCGTGCGCGCCAGAGCGCCCATGATCATGAGATTGTTGCCGGTGAAGAGCTCGCTTCCGGCCACGATGACCATGGCGAGACCGGCCGGAAACACGCAGCCGGAGACGAGCTTTGCCAGCGACGGATTGCCGACCGTCGCCGCGGCAGCCGTGGACGCGACGCCCGCAAGCGCGACGAACGCACCCGCAAGGCAGGCGAGCAAAAACATCCGCACCAGCGGCAGTGCAGCCTTGGTGCGGCAGGCGGAAAGATAATTCTCCGCGATCTCTTTGGGTGTGTACATAGGTAACGTCCTCCGGCAAAGCACAAGATATGTGATACGCATTATCTTACTATCATGTATCTTGTGCTGTCAAGTGCACAGGCAAAAAAAGCAGCCGGAGTGTTCTCCGGCTGCCTATGCATCCAGCCACACGCGCATACGCTCCACGGCGCGCCGTTCGAGCCGCGAGACCTGCACCTGCGAGATGTGCAGGAGCTCGGCCGCGCGCTGCTGCGTCAGGCCGTGATAAAAACGCAGCGCAATCACCTGCCGCTCCCGCTCCGGCAGGCGGCGCAGCGCCTCGCGCAGGTCGGCATATTCGACCATGCGCGTCTCCTGCTCGTAATCCCCGAGCGTGTGCTCGAGCGTAAAGCCCGTCTCGCCGTTTTCCCTCTGCAGGGATTCCGTAGGACCGGTGGCCGTCTCCGCGGCCGCGATCTCCTCCGGCTCAAGCCCGGTCTCGGCGGCGAGCTCCGAGAGCGTCGGCTCGCGGCCGAGCGTCTGCTCAAGGCGGGTGCGCGCCGTGCGGATACCCTGCGCGCGCTCCTTCATGCTGCGGCTGACCTTGACCGCACCGTCATCGCGCAGAAAGCGCCGGATCTCCCCCGCGATCTTCGGCACGGCGTACGTAGAAAAGCACGTGCCAAACTGTTCATCAAAGCCCTGCATTGCCTTGAGAAAGCCGACGCAGCCGAGCTGATACAGGTCGTCCGGCTCGACGCCGCGGCCAAAAAAGCGCCGCGCCACGCTCCAGATGAGTCCGGTATTTTCCTCGACCATCCGCTCCGCCGCCTGCACGTCACCCGCCTGCGCGCGCCGCAGCAGCGCACGCGTCTCTTCGGCGATCATGCGCGGCGGCGGATGCGGCGGCACATCGTCACGGTCGTGCCGCGGCCGGGCACGGACTTGACACGCAGCGTATCCATGAAGCTCTCCATGATGGTAAAGCCCATACCGCTGCGCTCCTCCCCGCCGGTGGTGTACATCGGCGTGCGTGCCTGCGCCACATCCGCGATGCCGACGCCGTGATCCTTGACGGCGATCTCCAGCCGCTCGTCCGGCAGAATGCGCACGCGCACCTGCACCGTGCCGATCACGTCCGGATAGGCGTGCACGACGGCGTTCGTCACGGCCTCGGACACGGCGGTCTTGATGTCGCCGAGCTCGGCAAGCGTCGGGTCGAGCTGGGCGGCAAAGGCCGCTACTGCCGCGCGCGCAAAGCCCTCGTTCACGCTGCGCGCCGGAAACTCCAGCTTCATGTAATTCTTTTGCGTCAACACTGTTCACACTCCTTTTCCCGGTCGTCAAGCACCGGGACGATCTTCGTCAGCCCCGCAACATCCAGCACCCGCCGCACCTGCCCCGGCACGCCCGAGAGCGCCAGCGCGCCGCCCGTCTGCCGCAGGAGACGGTCGGTCTTGAGGATGACCGCGATCCCGGAGCTGTCCATAAAGCTCACCCCCGTCAGGTCGAGCACGCAGCGGCGCGGCAGATATTCCTCCACGGCGTCCTCGATGCCGGGCATGACCGTCTGCGCCGCCGCATGATCGAGTTCGCCCACCAGCCGCAGCGTCAGGCAGCGGCCGTCATCATGCGTTATGATCCGCATCTGCTTGTCCCTCCTATTCTAAAAGAAAAACACCGCATACGGCCGAAGCCGTATACGGTGTTATTGTAGCGTAATGCCGCTGTGGTTTTTTGTCGGACGCGGGGACTCAGCCGAGGTTTTTCAGGCTGGCCTCGAGATTTTCCACGAGCGCCTTCGCCTTCTCGGCGCGCTCGCGCTCCGTCTGCACGACAGCCTCCGGCGCGCGGGAGACGAAGTTCTCGTTCGAGAGCTTGCGCATCTGGCCCTCATAGTTCTTGCGGGCCTTTTCGAGCTCTTTTTCCAGACGAGCGCGCTCCTTGTCGAGGTCGATGAGCTCGGCCATCGGCATGAAGAGCTTGGCCTCCTCCGTGACGACGGAGACCATGTGCTCGGCATCCGCCGGCAGCGCGCTGCTGATGGTGATCCGCTCGGCATAGGCGAGCTTCGTGATATAGCTCTCGCCGGAGCGGAAGGCGTCCTGCCGGTCGGTCGTGATGAACAGGTGCGCCTTTCTGCTCGGCGGCACGTTCATCTCGGCGCGGCGGCTGCGCACGGCGCGGATGGCGTTCATGACCATCTCAAAGTCGCGCTCTTCGGCCGGGAAAGCAAGCGCCTCGCTGTACTCCGGATAGCGGGCGATCATGAGCGCCTCGCCGTCATGCGGCAGCGCCTGCCAGATCTCCTCGGTGATAAACGGCATGAACGGGTGCAGGAGCTTGAGGATATCCGTCAGGACATACAGCAGCACCTGCTGCGCGCTGCGGGCGCGCGCCTCGTCGCCGCTGTTGAGGCGGGGCTTGGTGAGCTCGATATACCAGTCGCAGTACGTGTCCCAGATGAAGTCGTAGATCTTCGCCGCGGCGATGCCGATCTCGTACTTATCGAGATTCTCGCACACTTCCTTCGAGAGCGTGTTGAGCTTCGAGAGCACCCACTTGTCCTCGAGCTCGAGCGTCTCGGGCAGCTCGTTTTTGTCGATGGTGAGGTTCATCATCACGAAGCGCGAGGCGTTCCAGAGCTTGTTGGCAAAGTTGCGCATGGCGCCGCACTTCTCAACGTAGAAGCGCATATCGTTTCCGGGGCTGTTGCCCGTGATGAGGTTGAAGCGCAGCGCGTCGGCGCCGTAGGTGTCAGCCATCTCGAGCGGGTCGATGCCGTTGCCGAGAGACTTGGACATTTTGCGTCCCTTGTCGTCGCGCACAAGGCCGTGGATGAACACCGTCGGGAACGGGATATCCTGCATCTGCTCGAGGCCGGAGAAGATCATACGTGCGACCCAGAAGAAGATGATGTCATAGCCCGTGACCATGACGCTCGTGGGATACCAGAACTTGAGATCCTCGGCGCTCTTATCCGGCCAGCCGAGGGTGGAAAACGGCCAGAGCGCGGAGCTGAACCACGTGTCGAGCACGTCGGGATCGCGGTGGATATGCTTGCTGTGGCAGGCCTCGCACTCGCAGGCGTCGGTGCGCGAGACGGTGACATGGCCGCAGTCGTCGCAATACCACGCCGGGATCTGATGACCCCACCAGAGCTGGCGGGAGATGCACCAGTCGTGCACGTTCTCCATCCAGTTATAATAGGTCTTGCTGAAGCGGTCCGGCACGAACTTGATGCGCCCGTCGCGCACGGCCTCGATGGCAGGCTCGGCCAGCGGCTTCATCTTGACGAACCACTGCGGGCTCGTCATCGGCTCGACCGTCGTACCGCAGCGGTAGCATGTGCCGACGTTATGGTTGTAGGGCTCGGTCTTGATGAGGTAGCCCTGCTCCTCGAGATCGGCCACGATGGCCTTGCGCGCCTCGTAGCGGTCGAGACCGTTATACTTGCCGCCGTTGATGACACGGGCGTCTTCGTCAAAGATCAGGATCTGCTCCAGACCGTGGCGCAGGCCGACCTCGTAGTCGTTCGGGTCGTGGCATGGCGTCATCTTGACGCAGCCGGTGCCGAAATCAAGCTCGACATAATCGTCGGCCACGATGGGCAGCTCACGCCCGACCAGCGGCAGGATCGCCGTCTTGCCGACGAGGTGCTGATAGCGCTCGTCCGCCGGGTTGACCGCGATGCCGCTGTCGCCGAGCATCGTCTCGGGGCGCGTGGTGGCGATGGTCAGATACTCGTCGCTGTCCTTGAGCGGGTAGCGGATATACCAGAACGCGCCGGGCATATCCTTATACTCGACCTCCGCGTCGGACAGGGCGGTGCGGCAGTGCGGGCACCAGTTGATGATGCGGTTGCCCTTGTAGATGAGGCCCTTTTCATACAGCTCGCAGAACGTCTCGCGCACGGCCTTGGAGCAGCCCTCATCCATGGTGAAGCGGCTGCGATCCCAGTCGCAGGACACGCCGAGCGACTTCTGCTGCTCGACGATGCGGTTGCCGTACTGCTTTTTCCACGCCCAGACGCGCTCCAGAAATGCATCACGGCCGAGATCGTAGCGGGTCAGGCCCTCTTCCTTGCGCAGCATCTCCTCGACCTTGATCTGCGTGGCAATGCCGGCATGGTCCGTGCCGGGCACCCACAGGGCGGCATAGCCCTGCATACGCTTATAGCGCGTGAGGATGTCCTGCAGCGTCGCATCGAGCGCGTGGCCCATGTGCAGCTGACCCGTAACGTTCGGGGGCGGCATGACGATGGAAAACGGCTTTTTGTCCGGATCGGCTTTGCCGGCAAAATAGCCGCCGCGCATCCACATGTCATAAATCTTCTTCTCGACCTGTTTGGGGTCGTAGACCTTCGGAAGCTCTTTCATGGCTCTCCTCCTTTGAGATTGCCGGGGCGCAAAAAAATCGCCCCGAAACGAACTGTTTCAGGGCGATCGAAACCGCGGTACCACCTGAATTCCACGCAGATGCGTGACACTCTTGTCTCTGTAACGGGAGAACCCGGCCGCCCTACTCCGTTCAGGCAGGCTGCTCCGGGGCGACCTTCATCTCCGGCATCCGAAAGGCTCGCACCAACCGCCTTCTCTCTGACGTCCGCCGGGAGACTACTCCTCCCCTTCTTCGCATATGGATGCAAAAATTATAGGCTCTGCAGCATCGTTTGTCAAGCGTTTCTGAGCCAGCGCACAACGGAAAGTGCCGCGCGGTTGCCCTCGCCGACCGCCGCCGGGATCTGATAGGGTGCACCGGTGCAGTCTCCGGCCGCAAAAACGCCCGGAATACTCGCCGCGCAGTCATCGTCCACGACGATGTGACCGTTATCCGTCGCCAAGCCGGGCAGGAGCGTATCGGCTGCAAATCCCGCGCGCAGGATAAAGACGACATCCGCCGGCTCAGCCGTGCCGTCGACCACGAGCGTATCGGCGCGCTCGGCGCCGCGGATCTCAAAGCGGTGCTTTTTTCCGTCGTAATAGTGCACGTCGCAGCCGATCTCCCGCAGGAAGCCGGCCTCCTCCGGCGCGTCCGCCGCGAGACCGATGACCGCCGCGCGCTTGCCGCGATAGAGCATCCCGTCACAGGTGGCGCAATAGCTCACGCCGCGGCCGAGAAACTCCGCCTCGCCCGGAAACGTGCTGCGCTGGGCAATGCCGGTCGCCAGCAGCAGCGCCCTGCCCTCTGCAAATTCCTTGCCCGCCGAGACGCCGAACGTCTTGCCCATCGGCATCGCCGAGAGCGCCCGCTCGCGCAAAATGTCCGCACCGAGCGCAAGCGCCTGCTGCGTCATGGTCTCGAGCAGCGCAGGGCCGGATACATCCGGCACGCCGGGATAGTTCGTGACATGCCCGGCCTTATACAGCGCGCTGTCAGCCGCGCCGCCGCAGATCACGCACACGGACAGGTTCCGGTTGCGCGCGGTCATGGCCGCCGACAGCCCCGCAGGCCCGCCGCCGATGATGAGCAGATCGTACATGGCTCATACCTCCGATTCAGTTGTTTTTACCTGATTATATATTTCTTTTTGGATATTGTAAACAGAAATCGAATCGTGTATAATACTTCTGCAATATTATCTGGAGTTGAAAAAACACTATGGAAGATACCAAAAACTTTATTGAAGCCTTTGTCGAAGCCGATCTTGCGCCGGGCGGCCGTTTCGCCGGCCAGACCATCCACACCCGCTTCCCGCCTGAGCCGAACGGCTACCTGCACATCGGTCACTGCAAGGCGCTGTGCATCGATTTCGGCACGGCCGAAAAATTCGGCGGCATCTGCAACCTGCGCATGGACGACACGAACCCCTCCAAGGAAGACAACGAGTTTGTCGAGGCCATTCAGGAGGACATCCACTGGCTCGGCTTTGACTGGGATGACCGGTTTTTCTTCGGCTCGGACTACTTCGAGAAGGACTATGAATACGCCGTCGAGCTCATTAAGAAGGGGCTCGCCTATGTGTGCGAGCTGACGCCGGAGCAGTTCCGCGAATACCGCGGCGACGTGAACACCCCCGCCGTCAGCCCGTGGCGCGACCGTCCGGTCGAGGAGAGCCTCGATCTCTTTGCGCGTATGCGCGCCGGCGAGTTCCCGGAAGGCAAGTACACCCTGCGCGCGAAGATCGACCTCGCATCCGGCAACTTCAATATGCGCGACCCCGTGCTCTACCGCATCCGCTACATCGAGCACCACCGGCAGGGCACGAAGTGGTGCATCTTCCCGATGTACGACTTCGCGCACCCGATCCAGGACGCGCTTGAGGGCATCACGCACTCGCTCTGCTCGCTGGAGTATGAGGATCACCGCCCGCTCTACGACTGGGTGGTCGACAACGTGTCCGTGCCGTGCAAGCCGCGCCAGATCGAGTTTGCGCGCCTCGGCATCAACTACACCGTCATGTCCAAGCGCAAGCTGCGCCGCCTCGTCGAGGAGGGCTACGTCTCCGGCTGGGACGATCCGCGTATGCCGACGCTGTGCGGTCTGCGCCGCCGCGGCTACACGCCCGCGTCCATCCGCAATTTCTGCGAGCGCATCGGCGTGTCCAAGGTCGCGTCCACGGTCGACTACAGTTTTCTGGAGCACTGCCTGCGTGAGGATCTCAATCTCCACGCCCAGCGCGCCATGGCCGTGCTGCACCCTGTGAAGCTGCGCATCACAAACTATCCCGAGGGTCAGAGCGAGACGTTCGCCGTCGAAAACAATCCCGAAGACGAAAACGCCGGCACGCGCGACGTGACGTTCTCCAACGAGCTGTGGATCGAGGCCGACGACTTCATGGAGGAGCCGCCGAAGAAATACAACCGCCTCTTCCCCGGCAACGAGGTGCGCATCAAGGGCGCGTACATCGTGCGCTGCACCGGCTGCGTCAAGGACGCGGACGGCAACGTGACGGAGGTGCTGTGTGAGTACGATCCCGAGACCCGCGGCGGCAACACGCCCGACGGACGCAAGGTGCGCGGCACGATCCACTGGGTCGATGCGCACAACTGCGCCGACGCCGAGGTGCGCCTGTACGACAACCTCTTTGCCGACGCAGACCCCGAGGGTGACGGCAAGGACTATCTCGAGTGCCTGAATCCGGACTCGCTGTCCGTGCTCACCGGCTGCAAGGTCGAGCGGATGCTCGCCGGCGCCGAAGCCCCGGCAGCGTTCCAGTTTTTGCGCCTCGGCTACTTCGCCGTGGACAACAAGGATTCTGCGCCCGGACATCTCGTCTTTAATCGCGCCGTCGCGCTTAAGGACAGCTTCAAGAAAGCCTGAATGTAAATATTTATGATTTATCCCTCCCGTTTGTCGCGGGAGGGATATTTTTTGTGGCGAAATCGTGAATTTCTTATTGACAACTGTCGCCCATGGTGGTATTTTACGCAGGATGATATTTTTAAGTCGGTACGAGATACCGGCAAGGTGTCACGGCTAATGGAATCACGGTGGGAGTCACTATGTGCTCTCCCTGCGCGCTGCCGCCTTGTCTGGACTCGGACAGGGCGTTTTTCTATGCACGGAGGCATCGCTGTGGAGCTCAAATGCAAGGCGAAGATCATGGATGCGGCCGCGATCGACCGCACGCTCGTGCGCATCGCGCATGAGATCCTTGAAAAGAACGACGGCACGGAGGATCTGTGCCTGATCGGCATCCACACGCGCGGCGTGCCGCTGGCGCGCAGGCTGGCCGGGAACATTGCGCGCATCGACGGTGTGCAGCTGCCGGTCGGTGAGCTGGACATCTCGCTCTACCGTGACGATCTGAGTCCGGCTGCGGATACGCCGGTGCTCAACCGCACCGATGTCCCCTTCCCGGTTGCGGGCAAAACCGTCGTGCTGGTCGACGATGTCATCTACACCTGCCGCACGGCACGCGCGGCACTCGACGCCGTGATGCGCCTCGGCCGTCCGGCGCGCATCCAGCTCTTCGCCATGATCGACCGCGGTCATTCGGAGCTGCCGATCAAGGCCACCTACGTGGGCAAAAATATCCCGACCGCCAAGAGCGAGATCGTGGCCGTCCGCCTGCAGGAGACGGACGGGGAAAACTGTGTCTGCATCCTCGAGAGAGGATAAAGAATAGATTAAATTTTCACGGGAGGAAAAAATCTATGAACAACAAATCCATCGGCACCGAGCCGGTGTACGACGCACGTACACTCGGCGCGCCCAGAATGTTCATTCTGGGTCTCCAGCACATGTTCGCCATGTTCGGCGCGACCGTCCTCGTCCCGGCGCTCTCCGGCCTCGACGTCGCAACCACGCTGCTGTTCGCCGGCCTCGGCACGCTGCTGTTCCACCTGCTGACCAAGGGCAAAGTCCCGGCCTTCCTCGGCAGCTCGTTCGCCTTCATCGGCGGCTACAACGCCGTGCGCACCATCGGGACGAATCCGGACGGCTCCGCGATCTATAATAATGACCTGCTGGCCTACGCCTGCTTCGGCGTCGCCATCGCGGGCCTGATGTACATCATCCTGTCGACCCTGTTCAAGGTCTTCGGCGTCAAGAAAGTCATGCGCTACTTCCCGCCGATCGTCACCGGCCCGATCATCATCGCCATCGGCCTGACGCTGTCCTCTTCCGCCATCACCAACTGCCGTGCCAACTGGCTTGTCGCCGTCGTCGCGATCCTGATCGTCATCGGCTTCAACATGTGGGGCAAGGGCATGACCAAGATCATCCCGATCCTGCTCGGCGTGCTCGGCTCCTATATCTTCGCACTCATCGTTGACCCCGCGGAGCGTGCCTCCGTCGCCGCTGCCGTCAGCAGCGCCAAGTGGTTCGGTCTGCCAATCTTCTGGAAAAACAGCGTGTTCCACCTCTTTGCCGGCCCGGTCGACAGCGGCGTCCTCTGGTCCGCCGTGCTGACGGTCGTGCCCCTGTCCCTTGCCACCATGGTCGAGCACATCGGCGACATCTGCGCCATCTCCTCCACCTGCGGCAAGAACTTCATGGTCGACCCCGGCTTCCACCGCACCCTGCTGGGTGACGGTCTGGCTACCACCCTCGCTTCCCTCTTCGGCGCTCCGGCCAACACCACTTACGGCGAGAACACCGGCGTGCTTGCCCTGTCGCGCGTGTACGATCCGCGCGTGATCCGCATCGCTGCCTGCATCGCGATCGTCGTGTCCTTCTGCCCGAAATTCGCGGCGCTCGTGTCCGCCATGCCGACGGCCACCATCGGCGGCGTATCCCTCGTGCTCTACGGCATGATCTCCGCCGTCGGCGTGCGCAACGTCGTCGAGAACAAGGTCGACTTCACCAACACCCGCAACGTCATCATCGCCGCGCTCATCCTCGTGCTCGCCATCGGCATCACCTACTCCGGCAGCATCCAGATCGGCGTTGTGTCCCTGTCGGGTCTGGCTGTCTCCTCCATCGTCGGCATCCTGCTCAACGCCATCCTGCCCGGCAAGGACTACACCTTCGAGCAGAACGATCAGGGCGCGACCTCCGTGGACTTCAAGGTCTGAGCCTGCATCGAAACCAAATACGCACCGGCCGCCGCAGCGCAATGCTGCGGCGGCCTTTTGCTTTGTGCTTCGCCGATCGGCGCGATTGTTAAATTTGTGTCCGATTTTTTCCAAAAAATCAGTTGTAGTTTGCGAAGAAATGCGTTATCATGAATTTGCTTAGGAGCAAAAAGGAACAAGAAATATCCATAAAAACGGAGGAGCAACATGAAATTTTCCAGCAAAATCGAAAAGTGCGGCCTCTCTCCCATGCGCAAATTCGCGCCCTACGCAAACGAGGCGGCGAAAAAGGGGAAGAAGCTCTACCACCTGAACATCGGCCAGCCCGATATTGCAACGCCCGCGGCCTATTTTGACGCCGTCAAGAGCTTCAGCCAGCCGGTGCTGGCCTACGCCCCGTCCGACGGCGTGCCGGAGATGATTGACGCCGTCGTCAACTACTACGGCAAGATCGACGCACCCATCACCAACAAGCAGGTGCTCATCACCACCGGCGGCAGCGAGGCGCTGCAGATCGCGCTCAGCTGCATCCTCGATGAGGGCGATGAGATCATCATCCCTGAGCCGTTCTACCCGAACTACAGCACGTTCGTCACGCTCACCGGCGCGACCATCCGCCCCATCACCACGACGCCGGAGGAAAACTACCGGTTTGCCATCCGTGAGCGCGTCGAGGCGTGCATCAACGAGCACACCCGCGCCATCCTCTTCACGAACCCCGGCAACCCGACCGGCACCATCCTCACCGAGGAAGAGCTCCGGCTCATGGCCGACATCGCCAAGGAGCACAATCTGTTCATCATCGGCGATGAGGTGTACCGCGAGTTTGTCTACGGCGGTGAGAAGCTCATGAGCCTGCTGCAGCTCGAGGGCTATGAGGACAACGTCGTCGTCATCGACTCCGTGTCCAAGCGCTTCAGCGCCTGCGGTGCGCGCATCGGCTGCGTGATCACGCGCAACAGCGATCTCTACAACAACGCCATGAAGTGGTGTCAGGGCCGCCTGTGCGCCTCTACGATCGACCAGGTCGCCTCCGCCGCGCTCTACACCGTCGGCCCCGAATACTTCGACGCCGTGCGCACCGAGTATAAGGCCCGCCGCGACACCCTCGTCGAAGGGCTCAAGAAGATCCCCGGTGTTATCTACTCCGAGCCGAAGGGCGCGTTCTACGTCATGGCCAAACTCCCCGTGGACGATGCCGAGAAGTTCCAGCTGTTCATGCTCGAGGAGTTTGACGACAACGGCGACACGCTCATGTTCACCCCGGCCGAGAGCTTCTACAAGACGCCGCACACCGGCGTCAACGAGATCCGCATGGCCTACGTCATCAATCAAGACGCCCTCAAGCGCTCCATGGAACTGCTGGCCAAGGGCATCGAGGCCTATAACAGCAAGTAAGCACACGCACAAAAAACCGTCCGCTCCCGATCGGGAACGGACGGTTTTTATTGGATTCAGTTGGCTTTCTGCCGGCGCTTGAGATTGAGCAGCACGACCGCCGAGAGCACGCACACACAGCCGAGTGCGCTCAGCGGCGTGAGCGTCTCGTGAAACACGAAGATGCCCACGAGCGTCGCCACGACCGGCTCAAACGAGGCGAGAATGGACGCCTTGCCCGTCTCGAGTCCCGAAAGACCGTAGGTATAGAGCAGATACGGCAGGTAGCACGTGACGATGCCGAGTGCCGTGCACAGGCCGAAGCCCTGCCACGATGCGAACATCACGCCCAGCGGCTGCGCTGCGCCCCAGAGGATCGCCGCGCCGGCGGCGGTCAGCAGGCAGGAGTAGAAGTTGACGGTGCTGCTCGAATAGCCGCGGTCGAGCGCATAGCGGGCAAAGATACTGTAGAGTGCGTAGCCGAAGCCCGCGCCGAGGCCGTAGAGGATACCGGCCGCGGAGAGCTTGTGCTCCCCGCCGACGAGCGACACCAGACAGCACCCGGCAAACGCCAGCACAAGTGCGACAAGCTTCTGCGCCGTGATGCGTTCGTGAAACAAAAGCAGTGACAGCACCATGACGATCGACGGTGCGGTATACAGCAGCACGGCCGCCGTGGACAGATCCATGATCGTGATGGCCTGAAAATAACAATACGTAAAAAAGAGGAGGCTGCAGATGCCCGTGCCGAAAAAGCACCAGAAATCCCGCAGCCGGATACGAAACTGCTTCGGGTCGCGCACGAGGATGGTCGCGCCGAACAGCAGTGCGGCAATGCCGCAGCGCAGCACGATCGCGCCCGTCGCGTCCACGCCGCAGGCCGCCAGCGTGCGCGTAAATAGTCCCATCAGCCCCCAAAGGCAGCCGGCCGCGATGACGGACGCCGTATATTTCTGCATTCTGCACCCCTCCAGATCAAGCTTTCGACAGAGCATGATAGCAGGTTTCCGGACGGTTGTCAATTTGTGCGGGAAAGAAAGTTTTGCACGCCATTTGCGTTTGCCCACTTGTCAAGCCGACGCGGCTGTGGTAAGATAATTGTATCGTTTGTAACGGTGCGCGGATACAGCGTTTTGCTCCGCCTCGGGAACCTCCCCGTGGAAAAATAGAGGCTTAAGAGCGGCGGCCGATACCGCCGCTTTCTGTTTGCGCCTGTGATGGAATTGGTAGACATGCGAGATTTAGGTTCTCGTGCTTTCAGCGTGTGGGTTCGAGTCCCTTCAGGCGCACCACGCCTCCGGCGGCCGATGCATCGGCCGCCGGAGGTTTTTTGCTTTTGGGGGAACATTTGTACTGTGCGGCCGTCTGACCATACAATTATATAGAAAGGTGGCCTGACCATGAAACGATCTCGACTGCTCCCCGCACTGCTCCTCGCGCTGCTGATGCTCCTCCCCGCCGGCTGCGGCACTCAGACAACGGGCGCACCGCAGCAAACGCCCACGCCCACCGAGACCGCGACCGTATCCGGCGCTGCCGGAACGCTGCGTGTGAAGGTTCCGGACGGCTGGAAGTATGAGATCTGCCCCGAAGGGACGCTCGACGGCTCGGGGACCGACTTTGGTGTAAAGATCTGGCCGGACAGCGGATCGGACAGCGGCTCGGACAGCTGTGTACAGCTGTACTGGTCGGACAGCTTCGGCGTGTGCGGCACGGGGCTGAAGGAAGAATCGCTGACGCTCGCCGGAGACAGCGTCTCCGCCGGGTATTATGACGGCGACAAAAACTGGACCTTCCTCAGCTATCAGGGAAAAAACAGCGGCATCGTTGCCTGGGCCGACCCGAACGCTCCGTGGTTCGCGGCGCAGGGTGAGCAGGTGCTCGCCATGCTCGACACGGTCGAATGGGAACCGGCAGCATAACGTAAATTCTAAGAAAACAGCACGTCCCGCAGCAGAGCTCTGCTGCGGGACGTGTGTTATCATATGAGATTATTTCGCCGCGGCGGGGACGGCGGCGGGTGCCGCAGTCTCGGCCGCTTCAGCCTCCGGCTGCGCGGCGGCAAAGCCCTGCACAAGACCGTGCTCGCGGATATACCTGCGGTTTTTGTACACGCCGACGGTCAGGAACGGAACGACCACGACCGCGATGCCGAGATAGCCGCAGTAGCCATAGCCGTACTTGATGATGTTCGTGAGGCCGGCCATGGAGATGGACATGGACAAAATGATGATGAACGCGGACACGATGGCGCTGCGCACCGGCGCGGACTGGATGCCGCGGAACATCGGCAGCTTCTCAAAACGGGCGACGAAGCCGAAGATCGTCGTCACACCCGTGGAGATGAGGCAGAGCATGAGGCACACGCCGTAAACTGCGGTGAGGGCACGGATGCCCATGGCGTTGCAGACCGTGAGCGTGGGGATGGTCGTGCCGCCGTCGACGGCGGTGTAGACGCCGCGCCAGCAGATGAGCATGAACACGGACAGCACGAGCGCAACGGCATTCATGGCAAAGGAGATCCACATGGCCTTGGCACAGCCCTGCTTGCTGCGCATGGTCGTGCCGCAGGCGATCATGGTCGGCAGCGTAACGCACTGGAAGCCGGCATAGGTGAAGGCGTTGAAGATCGCTTTGGGGACATTGGCAAAACCGGTCGTCTGAAAATCAGCACTGAGGACGGTGAACAGCGGCGACTCGCTCTTGAAAATGCCGATGGCGTAGATGGTGATGGCGGTGATAAGGATGGCGATGCCCATATAGGTGGACGCTGCGCGGACGATGCCCGCGCCGAAAATGGTCAGGAGCAGGACGAGGCAGCCGACGGCCACGACGCCGAGATAATAGTTCACGCCGAAATAGCTCCGCAGTGCGGACGCCGCGCCCGAGATGGCCGCCGCAACGGCCATGAGCACCATGATGTAAAAGAAGATCTCGAACAGCCACTCGATCTTGTCAAAGGGGTGATAGAGTGTCTCGAACAGCTGCTTGTAGCTCGTCAGGCCGCGGGAATTGTACATGATCATGGCCTCGCGCATCGTGAGCGTGAGCAGCAGCATGGCAACGATCGCCGACACGATGCCGGCCCAGCCGAGGCCGACGTAATAGGTGTTGGCCTGGTTTCCGGTCGCAAAGCCGCCGCCGGCGTGCGCGGAAAACAGCACCGCGCCGACCGAGAAGGCGGCAAAAAACGGGGTCTTGGGTATGGTTCTGGTCTTGGTCCGGGTTTTCATGATTCATTCCTCCTGCAAAAGCATAGTCTGATGGTCTGGCAGGAAAAAAGAAAACCCTCCGTCTTTCCTGCCCTCTGGCAGAAGAGACGAAAGGCCGAAAACCCTCCGCGGTACCACTCTTCTTCGCCCCCGCGATCGGGGACGCACTTATCCGGGATACCATCATATCCCTGCACAATAACGGGCGCACCCGTCTGCACCTACTCATCGTTCAGCGCAGCCGCTGTTCAGCCAGTTCGGCAGGTCTGTACGCTTTGTGCCTCGCACCACCCGGCACTTCTCTGAAAGGACGTTCCTGCTTACTACTCTGTGTCTTCGCGTTTGATGGTTTGATGATAACACCCGTATCCGGCGCGCGTCAAGGCACGCATTCGCCGAAAAAAGTTGAAAAATTCGAAGAATCTTTGTCGGATGCATCAATTTGTTTCCCCACCTCCATAAAAAAACACGCCGCACCCGGTATCGGGCGCGGCGTGCAAAATACGGTGGTGCGGGTCACTTGACCTCGTCGTCCAGCCAGTCGGCAAGTTTTTCCTCGTCCATACCGAGACCCTTGGACAGAAATGCGAGCATCTCGTTGAAGTTGAGCTTTTTCAGGCGCTCGAAGTTCGTCTCGCCCTTCTTTTCGGGGTCGATCAGGCGGCCTTCGATATAGCCGCACTCATAGCACATGTTCAGTGCGTATTTCCGATGGGTATCCAGCGTCATTTCATGACCGCAGCGGGGACATTTCATCACACATTCTCCTCTCCGAATATGGCAGTTTCGGGTGTGTTTTGCACAGCGCCCTGTTCATAATCTTAGAATATGCTACATGATTGCGCGGCAATATGCAAGCATAGTTTACGAATTAACACGGCGCGGCCTCCGGTTCCGGCAGCGTGACGGTCAGCGTCTGCGTCAGGCGCACCGCCCCGCCGATCGACAGCCCGGTCACCGCGCCGTCCGTGCGCTGCACGCCGACCTCAAGCGTGCCGCCCGGCTGGCCAATGCCGATCTCCGTGATGCCGTCGGCAAAGTCCGCCGTGAGCACGACGGCCGTGGCGACGCTGCCGGAGGCGCAGCTGTTTTCCGCGACGCAGGACGCGGTCTCGCGCACGAACACGACCGGCTTTATGCTGCCGCACGCGCGCTCGAGAAAGATCGCCCCGACGGCGCTGGCCTCGGGCGCTAAGTCAATGGCACGCTGCACGAGCGCCTCGTCCGGCTGCGCACAGTCGATGACAAAGTGCGTGATGCCGGCAAAGGTCACGCGCGTCGCCTGCACGTCCGCCCAGCCGGCCGGCTGCACGGACAGCGGCAGCGGCATCACCGTGGATGCCGTACCCTCCGCCGTATCCGCCATGACGGGCTGGACTCCATCCGCCCCGCTGATCTCGGCAAAGACGCAGCTTTTGCCCTGCGCGCCGGTGCGCAGCGCCTGATAAAAGCCGGCGCAGCGCAGGGCGTTGCCGCAAAACTCGCCGCCCATCATCTCCAGCCGGATCTCGCCGCCGCTGCGCGGCTCGGTCAGGAAGGCGACCTGCTCAATGCCCAGCTCCGGCAGACGCAGGATCTGCGCCGCAACGCGCGCACGCTCGGCCGCCGGCACGTCCGAGCAGACGATGGCCGTGACGTTCCCCGCCGGGTCGAGCACCGCGACGGTGTATTCTCTTTTCTGCTGCAAAGTCTGCATGGCGCTCACTCCGTGAAATGGATGTGGTTATTGATGTGGTCCTGACAGAAGCAGTGGTAGCCCACGCAGCGGGAGCAATACCGGAACTCCAGCTCCGGGTGGTCCGCGTCCGTGCGGCCGCAGACGGCGCACTTGTAGTGATAGGGCTTGTTCGCCTGCTCGCGCCGGATGCGCCGTGCCTCGCGCTTGAAGTTGACCGTTTTCTGCCGCTGACGCACATGCGACGGGCGGAAGAAGTCAAACAGCCAATCACCGCAGTAGACCAGGTAGTTGAGCACCGCCACCACCGGCAGCAGGTTCAGCGGGAAGGTCATCGTGATCACGCCGAGCACGAACAGCGCCGCGTCCAGGTACGCCAGATACTTGACCTTGATCGGGATGATGAAAAACAGCAGCACCTGCACATCCGGATAGAGCGTGGCAAAGGCGAAGAACATGGACAGGTTCAGGTACGTGGTCGAGACGATCACATCGCGGCCGAGGATCGCCGAGAGCACCACGCCGTAGATCGCCGTGAGCAGCATACCGCTCACGTAATAGATCGTGAATTTGCCGTTGCCCCACTCGCGCTCAAGACACGAGCCGATCCAATAGTAGAAATACAGCATCAGCAGCAGCCAGATGGGACGTGATTCCGCCGGCACGAACACATAGGTGATCAGCCGCCAGACCTGCCCGTGCAGAATACCCTGCGCCGAGCCGCTCAGAAGCGACACGATCTGCCCGGTCGTGTCCATCTGCGCCAGCAGCCAGACGGCCGCGTTGCCGATGACGATGATCAGCATCAGGTTCGGAATGCCGAAGCGCGGATGTGTATAGCAAAACCGGTCGATTTTGTTCATCAGTTTTCTCATGGGGTTCCTCCGTAAAAACAACGTATGACCATGATACCTTCTTCCAGGCGCAAAGTCCATAAAAAAATATCCGGAATCGCAATTTGTGCTTTCTAAATGGCGCGGCGTGTGGTATGATGATATCTGTATTATTATGTCGCAAGGTATGGTTATCACATGGAACAAATGCAAGAATTTGAAACAGAAGCGCGCAATGATCTGATCGAGGGCCGCAATGCGGTCATCGAGGCCCTGCGCGCGGGCCGCACGATCGACAAGATCTTCATCGCCAAGGGCGACGTGGACAAGACGCTCGGACACATCGCCTCGAAGGCACGCAGCGCCGGCATCGTCGTCACGGAGGCCGACCGCCGCAAGCTCGACGCCATGAGCCAGACGCACGCACATCAGGGCGTGATCGCCCTGTGTGCCGTCAAGGAGTACAGCACGATCGAGGATATGCTCGCCGTCGCCGCCGAGCGCGGTGAGGCGCCGTTTCTCGTGCTGTGTGATGAGATCTCCGACCCGCACAACCTCGGCGCGATCATCCGCACGGCCGAGTGCGTCGGCGCGCACGGTGTCATCATCCCGAAGCGCCGCAGCGCGGGACTGACCGCCGTCGTGGACAAGGCGTCCGCGGGCGCGCTTGAGCACATGGCCATCGCGCGGGTGCCGAATCTGGTCGCCGCGATCGAGACGCTCAAGAAAAACGGTCTCTGGATCTACGGCACGGCCGCCGATGGCTCAAACGAGCTGTGGAAGACGGATCTGACAGGCCCCGCCTGCATCGTCATCGGCTCGGAGGGCAGCGGCATCAGCCGGCTGGTGCGCGAAAAGTGTGATTTTCTCGTCAGCATCCCGCTGCACGGACAGATCTCCTCGCTCAATGCATCCGCTGCCGCAGCGGTGCTGCTCTATGAGGCGCTGCGCCAGCGCAGCTGAACGTCCGTGCCCCTCACTATAAAAAGGAGTTGACCATATGGACGAATTTGATCGCTCGCCAGAGGACATTTCTTTTGATCTGAATGCGGAGGAATTCTCCCTGGAATCCATTCTGGACGAATATAAAGATTTTCAGACGGAAAAGCCGGCGCCGCGTCCGCGCCCGGCTTACCGCAGCCGCCCCGTCACAGCGGAGATGATCGAGGAAGCGGAAGCGGCCGACGCCGAGACCGAGGACATCCTCATGTCCGCCGAGCTCGACAGTGCGCTGGACGATGCCGAAAGCACGCAGGCACAAACCGCACCCGTGCATGAGGATCACGATGTCAAGCGCTATCAGCCAAAGCGTCAGCGCGACCATGCGACCGCAGCCGAGATCGAAAAGTGGAACGAAACGAAGGCCGGCGCCAAGCGTCTGGCGCAAAAGGGGCTCTCAGGGCTCAAGAACCTCGCCTCCAGGCTCTCGGAGGTCGTGCCGGACGAGCCGGTCGAGCCTGAGGACGACCTGCCGGAGGAGGATACATCCATCCCCGTCTCCGCCCCGCCGGATGTGCCGGAGGGTCTGTATGACCCCGAGCCGGAAGAGCCGACGCGCGTGTTCCAGGCCATCACCGAGGACGGCACGGAGGGTGACGACGCTGCCTACGCCCGCGCGGGAAACTATGCGCGCGCCGACGAGGATGACGCGCCCGCCCGCCGCAGCTTTCAGGACTCGGTGCTCAATCCGCTCATGGCGCGGCTGGCAGCCGTGGCCTACCGTGTGCGCGCGCACAGCAACGCCGTGCACGCCTCGGCCAATGCCGAGGAGGAGCTCGGTCCGGAGCCGAGCGCGGAGGACGCCGCAAAGTATTACGGCGGTCAGGTCAAATCCCTGCGTTTTCGCTGCCGCGCGGCCATGCTCGTGTGCATCCCGCTGCTCTACATCTCGCTCGGTCTGCCGGTGTTCGGTGTGCTCAAAAGCAGCCCGACCGTCGCCGCGCTCGTGTGCCTGATGATGCAGCTGACCGTGATGCTCATCGGTCTGGACGTGATTACCAACGGCTTTTTCAACCTCGTGCGCCGCACGCCGGGGCTGGAATCGCTCGTATTTCTCAACTGTGTCTTTTCCGCGCTGGACGCGGTCGTGCTGGCCATCACCGGCTCGGACGCGGTCGGTCTGCCGTTTTGCGCCGTGTCCGCGTTTTCCGTCGCCTGCTGCCTGTGGAGCGCGCTGAACACCTGCCGCGGCTTTAAGTACACGTTCCGCACGCTCGCCGTCGACAAAGACCCCTACACCGTCAGCGCAGACAGCGAAGTCGTCAAGGACAGCATCACCGTGCTCAAGTCCAAGCGCGACACGGCGGGCTTCATCCACCGCAGCGAAGAGGCCGGCCCTGCCGACACGATCTATGCCGGTCTCGCGCCGTATCTCATCGCCGCGTCCGTGATCCTCGGCCTGCTTGCCACGATCCTCAGCGGCAACTACGCCAACATCCTGCACGTGTTCGCCGCCGTTACCGCGCCGTGTGCGCCGTTTGCGGCGCTGGTCGCGTTCGCCGTCCCGTTCCGGACGGCCGCGCGCAAGCTCGCCCAGACCGGCAGCGCCATCGCCGGCTGGAACGGTGCGAGCGATATCGGCCGCAGCAAGCACCTGATCGTGACAGATAAGGATCTGTTCACCGCACGCAACATCTCGATCGAGGACATCCGCATTCTCGACGGCGCGTTCCCGGACAAGGTCATCTCCTACACCGGCAGCGTGATCGTCGCCTCCGGCAGCTGCCTCGCCCCCGTGTTTACCGACCTCATGCAGCGCAACAACTGCTCGCTCATGCCGGTCGATTCGTTCACCTGCAACGAGAGCGGCGGTCTGACGGCGCTGGTCAACGGCGAGGAAGTGCTCGTCGGCAGCAGCGCCTTCATGAACCTCAAGGGCGTACATCTGCCGCAGCAGCTCAACGTCAAAAACGCCGTATTCGCATCCATCAACGGGCTGTTCGTCGCAAGCTTCAAGATCAAGTACGTGCCGGTGCAGTCGGTGCAGAACGCGCTCTTCGGTCTGCTGCGCACGCGCATCGCGCCGATCTTCGCTGTGCGTGACTTCAACATCACGCCGCTGATGCTCAGCCAGAAGTTCAAGATGTCCACCGACGGCTTTGACTTCCCGGCGTACTCCAAGCGCTACGCCATGTCGGCCGCCGAGCCCTCGGACTACACGCAGACCGCGGGCATCGTGGCGCGCGACGGCCTCGGTCCGCTCGTCGGCGTCGCCGGAACCGGCCGACAGCTCTTTCAGGCGGTGCGCATCTGCGTCATCCTCGCTCTGCTGTGCACGGTCGTCGGCATCATACTGATGTTTGCCCTGTGCGCCATCGGCGCGTTCGATTCCGCCACAGTCGGCAACCTCTTCGTGTATATGGGCCTGTGGCTCGTTCCTGTCATATTGCTGAATTTCGGCCTGAAACGCTGAGTTTTCATATTTATGATTGCCAAGAGTTTCGAAATCGTGTATACTTTTATAGTCATGTGTTAAATACAGCACGTGGCTTCCGGAGTTGGAATTTCCGATAGTTAATATAGAAGGAGAGTACACTACATGAGCTACGAAACCAAGAACATCCGTAACGTGTGCCTGCTCGGACATGGCGGCAGCGGCAAGACCACGCTCGCCGAGAGCATGCTGTACCTGACCGGTGCGATCGACCGTCAGGGCAAAACTGCCGACGGCAACACCGTCTGTGACTACGATCCCGAGGAGATCAAGCGCAAGATCACGATCTCGACCAGCATCGCGCCGGTCAATTTCGGCGGCTGCAAGATCAACATCCTCGATTGCCCGGGCTTTTTCGACTTTGCGGGTGACGCTCGCTGCGCCATGCGCGCGGCTGAGGCCGGCATGATCTTCTGCACCGCGAAAGACGGCATCGCCGTCGGCGCAGAGCGCTGCTGGAAATACCTCAAGAGCGAGAACATCCCCTGCCTGTTCTACATCTCCAAGACCGACGAGGATCACGGCGATTTCGCCGGTGTCCTCTCCGCCCTGCAGGACAAGTACGGCAGCGCCGTCTGCGCGGTCACCGCGCCGATGAGCGACGGAACGGGCGTCATCGACCTCGTGCACAACATCGCCTATCAGACCAAGGGCAACAAGACCGAGAAGATCGCCGTTCCCGCCGCCGACGCCGACATGGTCGAGTCGCTGCGCGAGACGCTCTTTGAGGCGGCCGCCGGCGCCGACGAGGCACTCATGGAGAAGTATTTCGAGGACATGATGCTCTCTGAGGAGGACACCGTCAAGGGTCTTCGTCTGGGTCTGAAGGACCGCACCGTGTTCCCCGTGCTCTGCGGCGCTGCCGGCAGCGGCATCGGCACCGAGAGCGTGCTGCAGGCGATCGTCGATTACGTGCCCAGCCCGGCCGACATCGGCGAGGTCGCCACGGCTGACGGCGGCAAGCTCGCCGTCGACCCGAACGGCCCTGTGTGCGCGTTCGTGTTCAAGACCATTTCCGATCAGTTCGGCAAGTACTCCTTCATCAAGGTGCTGTCCGGCAAGGTCGTGTCCGATCTGTCTCTGCGCAATATGCGCACGAGCAGCACCGATAAGCTCGGCCGTATGTACACCATGTGCGGCAAGAAGAGCACCGAGGTCAAGGAAGCCTGCTGCGGCGACATCGTTGCCATCGGCAAGATGGAGTGGAAGACCGGCGACACCGTCTGCGACCCGAAAAACGAGGTCGAGCTGCCCGCCATCAAGCTGGCTGAGCCCTGCTACTCCATGGCCATCAGCCCCAAGACCAAGGGACAGGACGACAAGGTCGCGTCCGGCCTTGCCCGCTTGAACGAGGAGGATATCTCCTTCACGCTCGTCAACAACGCCGAGACCCACCAGATGGTCATCTCCGGCGCGGGCGACATTCAGGTCGACGTGCTGTGCGCCAAGCTCAAGAGCCGCTTCGGCGTCGAGACCGAGCTCAAGCCGGCGCGCGTCGCTTACCGCGAAAAAATCAAGGCCAAGGTCGAAGCCCACGGCCGCCACAAAAAGCAGTCCGGCGGCAGCGGCCAGTTCGGTGACGTCTGGATCCGCTTCGAGCCGCAGGATGAGTCCGACGACATGATCTTCGCCGAGGAGGTCTTCGGCGGCAGCGTGCCGAAAAACTTCTTCCCGTCCGTTGAAAAGGGCCTGCGCAACGCCGTGCAGAAGGGCGTGCTCGCCGGTTACCCGCTCGTCGGCCTGAAGGCCGTGCTGTACGACGGCTCCTACCACCCGGTCGACTCCAACGATATGGCGTTCCAGACGGCTGCCCGTCTCGCCTATCAGGACGGCATCCCGAAGGCGAAGCCGACCATCCTCGAACCGATCGGTCTGCTGAAGGTCACCATCCCCGACGCCAACCTTGGCGACATCATGTCCGACATCTCCTCCAAGCGCCGCGGCACCGTGCTCGGCATGACGGCGGAGGACGGCATGCAGACCGTCGAGGCGGAAGTCCCGATGGCGGAGATGGGCTCCTACACGATCGATCTGCGCTCCATGACGCAGGGACGCGGCTCCTTCTCGTGCAAGTTCGTTCGCTACGAGGAAGCGCCCGGCAACGTCCAGCAGAAGGTCATCGAGGAAGCAAAGAAAGAACAGGAAGCGTAACTGAAACTGCAAAAGAAGCCCTTTCCCGGGCTTCTTTTGTCTATCCGGAAGCGAGGGATCCCAATGAAAAACACGAACAAAAACATGCTCTACACCTTCTGGTCGGGCGCGATCCTGCTGTGTCTGGCGCTGGTAGCCGTCGTGCTGGTGTTCACCAACGCCGTCGGCAACACGCACACCTCCAAGCCGAAGGACGACCCCGCCGCCGCTGTCACGCCGACACCGACGCCGCAGGTCAATCCGATCACGCCGATCCAGTCGTCCGCCGCGCTCGCGCAGACGGAGGACAAGGGCAGCGCCTACGTCGATCAGATCTATTTTCTGGGTGACAAATCGCTGAAGGTGCTCCAGACGGAGTCGATGCTCACCGGCGCGGACGCAAAAAAGCAGGTCTGGGTACCGGAGACCGGTTCTCTGCCCGCTTCGTCGCTCGACACGGCGAAATACAAATCCCCCGTGACCGGCAACAACGTGCCCGCAGACGAGATCTGTGAGGTCAACAAGCCCGCGTATCTCGTCATCTGTCCGAGTGCGGACAACATCTCCATGACGAACGAGGAGCAGATCAAATCGGTCTACACCACGCTCATCAACGCCGTCAAGGCCAAGAGCCCGAACACGAAGATCATCTGCTGCTCGCTGACGCCGATCGCGTCCAATTATCAGTATGAGGACATCACCAACGAGCTCATCCAGAAGGTCAACGGCTGGATCGCCGCCGCAGCGGAGAGCACCGGCGCGAAGTATCTTGACATGGCAAGCGGTCTGGTCGCCGATGACGGATTCCTGCCGCAGAGCTATCAGGACGGCGACGGCATGCACCTCAACGCCGAGGGCATGAAGGCATGGCTGACGTATCTGCGCACGCACGCCTACCCGTAACCGATGCATAGAAAGATCCCGGAGCGACTGCTCCGGGATTTTCCGATATCAAAAAGCCTCGCAGAGTTTCGCCGCCGCAGCGGCGAAAGAAAGTCCAATCATTTTCTCCGGCGACATGTGCGGCGGAGAAAATA
>OFOK01000280.1_pt1 | contig 54486 bp, 43 predicted proteins | sample 1542001 | NCBI WGS metagenome assembly OFOK01 (sample SAMN04209242, study PRJEB22552) | human gut metagenome | biome: gut; material: feces | host: Homo sapiens | place: USA: Oklahoma
GGAGCTACGGCGAGGTGAAAAAGCCCGAAACCATCAACTACCGCACCCTGAAGCCCGAGCGGGACGGCCTGTTCTGCGAACGCATTTTTGGACCCACCAAGGACTGGGAGTGCCACTGCGGCAAGTACAAGCGCATCCGCTATAAGGGCAAGATCTGCGACCGCTGCGGCGTGGAGGTGACCAAGGCCAAGGTGCGCCGCGAGCGCATGGGCCACATTGAGCTGGCCGCCCCGGTTTCGCATATCTGGTATTTCAAGGGGATCCCCAGCCGCATTGGCCTGATGCTGGACATCAGCCCCCGCCAGCTGGAAAAGGTGCTGTATTTTGCCAGCTACATCGTGACCGACCCCGGCTACACCCCGCTGGAAAAAAAGCAGCTGCTCACCGAAAAAGAGTACCGCGAGATGCGCGAGCGCTACGAGGATGAGTTCAAGGCCGCCATGGGCGCCGAGGCCATTAAGGAGCTGTTGGCCGAGATCGATCTGGATCAGCTGGCCGGCGAGCTGCGCGGCGAGCTGGAGGATGCCGGCGGCCAGAAGCGGGTGCGCATTTTGAAGCGCCTGGAGGTGGTGGAGGCGTTCCGCCACTCCGGCAACCGCCCCGAGTGGATGGTGCTGGACGTGGTGCCCGTGATCCCGCCGGACATCCGGCCCATGGTGCAGCTGGACGGCGGCCGGTTTGCCACCAGCGACCTGAACGATCTGTACCGCCGGGTGATCAACCGGAACAACCGCTTAAAGCGCCTGTTGGAGCTGGGAGCGCCGGACATCATTGTGCGCAACGAAAAGCGCATGCTGCAGGAGGCGGTGGACGCCCTGATCGACAACGGCCGCCGCGGCCGCCCGGTCACCGGCCCGAACAACCGCCCCCTCAAGAGCCTGTCTGACATGCTGAAGGGCAAGCAGGGCCGCTTCCGCCAGAACCTTTTGGGCAAGCGCGTGGACTACTCCGGCCGTTCCGTGATCGTGGTGGGCCCCGAGCTGAAAATGTATCAGTGCGGCCTGCCCAAGGAGATGGCGCTGGAGCTGTTCAAGCCCTTTGTGATGAAGGACCTGGTGGAAAAGGGCCTGGCAAACAACATCAAGTCCGCCCGCAAGATGGTGGAGCGCACCCGCACCGAGGTGTGGGACAGCCTGGAAACCGTGATCAAGGGCCACCCGGTGATGCTGAACCGCGCGCCCACCCTGCACCGCCTGGGCATCCAGGCCTTTGAGCCTGTGCTGGTGGAGGGCCGCGCAATCAAACTGCACCCCCTGGCCTGCACCGCCTTCAACGCCGACTTCGACGGCGATCAGATGGCCGTGCACCTGCCCCTTTCGGTGGAGGCGCAGCGGGAGGCAAAGCAGCTGATGCTGGCCAGCGGCAACCTGCTGAAGCCCAGCGACGGCGCGCCCGTGACCGTGCCCACCCAGGACATGATCCTGGGCAGCTATTACCTGACCATGGTGAACGAGGGCGACAAGGGCGAGGGCAAGGTCTTCCGCGACGAGGACGAGGCCATTATGGCCTACAGCGACAAGTCCATCACCCTGCAGGCCCGCATCAAGGTGCGCCGCACCCTGGAGGTAAACGGCGAGATGCGCAGCCGGCTGGTGGAGACCACCGTGGGCCGCATCATCTTCAACCAGCCCATCCCCCAGGACCTGGGCTACGTGGACCGCACCGACCCCGAGGCCATGTTCAACTTTGAGGTCGGGTTCCAGGTAACCAAAAAGAACCTGCCGGATATCATCAGCCGCTGCCTTGCTGTGCACGGCACCAAGACCACCAGCGAGATGCTGGACCGCATCAAGGCGCAGGGGTACAAATACTCCACCATCAGCGGCATTACCGTGGCCGTGTGCGACGCGGTCATCCCGCCCTCCAAGCCCGAGCTTTTGGCCGAGGCCGACGAGCGGGTGTCCAAGGTGATCAAGCAGTTCAACCGCGGCCTGATCTCCAACGAGGAGCGCTACAACAGCGTGATCCAGATCTGGCAGGAGACCACCGACAAGGTGTCGAAGGCGCTGGCCGACAACCTGGAGGACCGCAACCCCATCTTCATGATGGCGGATTCCGGCGCCCGCGGCTCCATGAACCAGATCAAGCAGCTGGCCGGCATGCGCGGCCTGCTGGCCAACACCGCCGGCAAGACCATTGAGATGCCCATCCGCGCAAACTACCGCGAGGGCCTGAACATTCTGGAATACTTCGTGTCCAGCCGCGGCGCCCGCAAGGGCCTGGCCGACACCGCCCTGCGCACCGCCGACTCGGGCTATCTGACCCGCCGCCTGGTGGACGTGTCGCAGGATGTGATCATCCGCGAGGAGGACTGCGGCGCCGACCACGGCATTGTGGTGGCGGACATCCGGGAGGGCAAGGAAGAGATCGAGACCTTCCGCGAGCGGCTGATCGGCCGGTTTGCCGTGGGCGACGTGACCGACCCGGCCACCGGCGAGGTGATTGTGCCCGAGGGCAAGATGATGGACCTGTTCGACGCCGAGAAGATCGGGGCCGCGGGCATTACCAGCCTGGAGCTTCGCAGCGTTCTGAGCTGCCGCTCGAAGCTTGGCGTGTGCGCCCACTGCTACGGCGCGAACCTTGCCAACGGCAACCCCGTGCACGTGGGCGAATCGGTGGGCGTGATCGCCGCCCAGTCCATCGGCGAGCCGGGCACCCAGCTGACCATGCGTACCTTCCACACCGGCGGCATTGCCTCGGCCGAGGACATCACCCAGGGCCTGCCCCGCGTGGAGGAGCTGTTCGAGAGCCGTCGCCCCAAGGCGCTGGCGATCATGACCGAGATCTCGGGCACCGCCCACATCGACGACAGCAAGAAAAACCGCCATGTGGTGGTGAGCGGCGTGGATGAAAACGGCGCCCCCGCCGAAAAGAGCTACCTGATCCCCTTTGGCCAGCGCGTGCGCGTTTCCGAGGGCCAGCAGCTTGAAAAGGGCGATATGATCACCGAGGGCCACGCCTACCCCCATGACATCCTGGCCATCAAGGGCCGCACCGCCGTGGAAAACTACCTGATCCAGGAAGTGCAGAAGGTGTACCGCCTGCAGGGCGTGGAGATCAACGACAAGCACATCGAGGTCATTGTGCGGCAGATGCTGCGCAAGGTCCGGGTGGACGACGCGGGCTCGACCAGCCTGATCGGCGGCGCCCTGGCCGACAAGATGAAGGTGGAGGAGCAGAACGACGCCATCCGCGAGCGCATTGCCGCGGGGGAAGAGGGGCTCAAGGAGGCGCAGTACACCCAGGTGCTGCTGGGCATCACCAAGGCTTCTCTGGCGACCGACAGCTTTATGTCCGCCGCGTCGTTCCAGGAGACCACCCGGGTGCTCACCGAGGCCGCCATCAAGGGCAAGGTGGACCCGCTCATGGGCCTGAAGGAGAACGTCATCATCGGCAAGCTCATCCCTGCGGGCACCGGCCTGGCAGAGGTGGAGGAGGAGCTGGTGCGCCGCGAGGCGGACCAGCTGGGCGCTGACCCCCTGCTGGTGATCAGCGAGGAGCCCGTCTTTGCCACTGTGGAGCAGTAAAACCGATCCTTTCCGCGCCCCCGCTTTTTTTGGCGGGGGCGCCTTTTGTTTTGGGGGCCGCAGCGCCTTTGGCTTGCTGCCTGGGCGGCGGGCGCGGTGCCGGCGCAAAACAGCCGGGGCAAAGCGAAGGACGCTTTTTAGGCCGCGCGCCCTGGCTGCGGCCCAAAAGGCGAAAAGCGCGGCCGCCCCCTAAGCTTTTTGATTGCGCCGCAGGGAAAAGCGCCCGAAAATGCAGGCATACGCAATAAAACGCGGGCCCGCATCGTTCCTTATAATAGAGTGATGGGGAGGGGGAAGTTGTATGAAAAAGCGCGGCGTGTGCCTGCTGCTTGCGGCACTGACGGCGTTTTTGTGCGCCCCTGCCGGGGCGGCGGCGGGGCGGCAGGGCGAGGCCGGGCAGATCGAGCTTGAAGTGCGCGGCCCGGCGGGGATGGCCCTGCAAAGGCTTACGGACGGCAGCGTGAGCAGCAAGTGCAGCTTTTCCGAAAAGGGCACGGTGGAGGTGCGCAGCAGCGAGGGGTTCGCGGGGCTTTACCTGATCTTCGACCGCCCCGCCCTGTGGACCCTCGTTCACCAGGACGGCAGCGGGGAAGCACGCGGCCAGGACGGGTTTCTGCACGAATACCTGCCGCTGGAACGCCCGGAATACCGGGTGGAACTTGTTCTGCCCGAGGGGGCGGTTCTGTGCGAGGTGCAGGCCTTCGGGCAGGGGACGCTGCCCGCCCGGGTGCAGGTGTGGCAGCCGCCCTGTGAGAGGGCGGATCTGCTGGTGCTGCCCACCCACGCGGACGACGAGCACCTGTGGTTCGGCGGTGCGCTGCCCTACTATGCGGGCGAAAAGGGGTACGACGTGCAGGTGGCGTATATGACCAACCACTGGGGAGAACCCTGCCGCCCCCACGAATTGCTGGACGGCCTGTGGACGGTGGGGGTGAGGCATTACCCTGTGGTCTCGGAGTTTGCGGACCTTTATGCCTCCAAGGAAAGCCTGGAGGCCGCCCGTGGGGTGTATGACGAACAGGCGGTTACCGCCTGGCAGGTGGAGCAGCTGCGGCGGTTCGAGCCGCTGGTGGTGCTGGGGCACGATGTGAACGGGGAGTACGGCCACGGTGCGCACCGGCTCAACGCGGCCACCCTGCTGAAAGCGCTGGAAATGAGCGGCGACCCGGCTGTTTTTCCCCGGAGCGCCGCGCTGTATGGGACCTGGCAGGTGCAGAAGTGCTACCTGCACCTCTGGCCGGAAAACACGGTGCAGATGGAGTGGGGCGAAATGCCGCTGGAGGCCTTTGGCGGAAAAACCGCGCTGGAAATGGCCGCCGAGGGCTTTGCCTGCCACGCCAGCCAGACCCAGTGGTTTCAGGTAAAGGCGGGGGGCAGAAACGACTGCCGGAAATTCGGCCTGGCGTTTACCGCCGTGGGGCCGGACGGGGCAAAGAACGATTTTTTTGAACATACGGACCGGGGGAGCGAACGTTGAGCCACAGGACAGAGCAAAAACATATTTATCACGCGCCGAAATGGCATGCGCGGCCCCCGGAGGCACAAGCGCCTGCAGGGCCCAAAAACGCCCGGACGGCCCGCCGCGGCCACCCGGTGCGCCGGGCTTTGGCGGCGGTGGGGGTGCTGCTGGCAGCTTTGACGGCCTTTTTGCTGGCGGCGGTCTGGATGATCTGCAGGGGCCCCAGCCCGGCGGCCCGGGACCTGCTTGTGAACACGGTGATGGAAACCAGCGCCGCCAAATTTGTGGCCCGCATCTTTTTGAGCGAAGAGGAGGTGCAGGCCATCCTGGACCGCAACGGTGTGCTGGAAACGGGCGAGGTGACCAGTGAAACCGGGGCGTTTGAAGCGCCGGAGGAGAGCGTGCCCCCCGAGACCATTGAACTGCACGAGGTGAACGGGGGCAGCTTCAAGGGCAAGATGATGGTGGTGCACGACCCCGGCCGCGTGCGGGTGGCGGCGCTTGCCAGCTTTGACGCCGATGGCCAGGGCAAGAAGCTGGCCGACCTGGTGGCGCAGGAGGGGGCGGTGGCCGGAATCAACGGCGGCGGCTTTGCCGACGAGGGCGGCGTTGGCAGCGGCAGCGTGCCGCTGGGCATCGTGATCCAGAACGGAACGCTGCGGGCCGGAAGCCTGACGGCAAGCTATTCGGTGATCGGTTTTGACGGGGAAGACCGCCTGGTGGTGGGCCGCATGACCGGTCAGCAGGCGCTGGACAAGGGCCTGCGGGACGCCATCAGCTTTGGGCCGGCGTTTATTGTGAACGGCAAGGCGGCCGAGATCTCGGGCACGGGCGGCGGGCTGAACCCGCGGACCGTGATCGGCCAGCGGGCCGACGGCGCGGTGCTGCTGCTGGTGATCGACGGGCGGCAGCCCCAGAGCCTGGGGGCAACTTATCAGGACTGCGTGCAGGTGATGCAGGAATGGGGCGCGGTGAACGCCGCCAACCTGGACGGCGGTTCCAGCACCCAGATGATCTATGAGGGAGAAACGGTGAACGTGTGCGCCTCGCTGTATGGGCCGCGCAAGCTGCCCACCGCCATTGTGGTGGATGCGGTGCAGGAGGGCGGAAATGGCTGAAAAAAAGCGGAATGCAAGACCCTTCTGGCCCCGGCTGCTGGGGCTGGCGCTGGCGCTCACCCTGGCGGGAGGCGCGGCCCTGGCGTGGATGTGGCGCGCGCTGGAACGATATGAGGCGGCCACCCCGGAGGCCTCCATTCTGAGCTGCATCCGCGCGGTACAGGCGGGCGGCGAAGCGCCGGAGCCGCCTTACGAGCTGCTGCCGGGCCGTTTTGGCAGCGAAAAGGATTACTGGGCCGCCGCTGAAAAGCAGCTGGCGGCGCTGCCGGCCAGCCGCGACGAGCTGCGCTTTTTCCGCACGGCGCAGGGGGAGGCCGTGCGCTACACCGTGACCGCGCAGGAGGGGCAAAAGGCAGAGTTTTTGCTGTACCCCCAGCAGGGCGGCTGGCGGGCGTGGCCCATTGTCCCGGCGCTGCCGGACTATAGTTTCACAGCCCCAGCGACGGCGCGCCTGTGGGTAAACGGCGTGCCGCTGAGCGACGCCGAGAAGGTGGGCGGCGCGGCGGCCCCCGGTTTTGAGGCGCTGGGCGAAACGGCCCCGCAGGTGTATACTTATCAGGTGAGCGGCCTGCTTGCGCCCCCGGAACTGACCGCCGAGAGCGACGAGGGCGAGTGCCTGGTGGAGTGGAGCGGCGAGCGCGCCGCCCATGTGGAGGTAAGGCTGGCGGGCGAGGCAGCGGACGAACTGGCGGCGTTTTTGGAACGGGCGGCCCGGGTATACGCGGCGTTTGTTTCCAGCGACGCGGCGTTCAGCGAGCTTTCGCCGCTGCTGGTGAAGGACACGGCTTTTTATCACGACCTGCGCACCTTTGATTCCCACTGGTATGTGAGCCATGACTCGGTGGAGTTTGAGGAAATGCAGGTGCTGGAGCTGGCCAGCGCAGGCGGAGAGGCGGCGAGCGGCACGGTGAGCTTTACCTATGTGGTGAAAAAAGAGGGGCTGAAGCCCCGCAGCTACCCCTCCTGCTACCGCATGTGCGCGGTGCGGCGGGACGGGGCGTGGAGGCTGCTGGCACTGCAGGTCAAATGAACCGGCGCGGCGCCGGAAAAACGGAAAGGACGGGTGGAGCGCGAGATGCAGCCCAAAGGAATTGAGATCCCGGAAAAGGTGCGGCAGGTTTTGCACAATTTGCAGCGAAACAACATGGAAGCGGAATATGTGGATCGGAAGGCGGGGGCGGCGCCCGCCGTTCAGGCCCTGCTGCGCCCGGGTGACAGGATCGCCGTGGGGGGCTCGGCCACCCTGGAGCAGACCGGGGTGCTGGAGCTGGTGCGAAGCCCGGAGTACCGGTTCATCGACCGGTATGAAGAGGACCTGGGCGAAGCACAGAGAAAAGAGCGGCTGCGGGCAGCGTTTGAGGCCGACGTTTTGCTGTGTTCGGCAAACGCCATTTTAGAGAGCGGGGAGCTGTATCAGGTGGACGGCCTGAGCAACCGCATCGCACCCCTTGTATACGGGCCGGGCCGGGTGATCGTTGTGGCGGGCGTGAACAAGATCGTGGAGGACCTTGCGCAGGCGGCCCACCGGGTGAGGACGGTCACCGCGCCGGCCATTGTGAAAAAGTGGGGCCTGGACGCGCCTTGTATCCACGCGGGCGGCTGTGTGGCGGAGGGCGGCGAGCTGGGCAGGGGCTGCATGTGCGACGCGCGGCGCTGCTGCAACTTTTTGGTGATGGGCCGCCAGCGGGTCAAAGGGCGCATCCGGGTGATCCTGGTGGGGGAAGCGCTGGGGTTTTGAGCGGAATGGCGGAAAAAGAGGAAAGAAGGAGGGCGGCTTTGCCTTGCTGACCAAAGAAAAACAAAAGCTCCGGCTGCAGGCGCTGGAATGGGCGCTGTGCGCGCTGGGGGTGCTGGCGGTGAGCCTGAGCCTTGCCCTGGCGCGGGTGGAAACCTGCGATTACGTTTCGGTAAACGGGGATTTTCAGAGCTACAACGTGTTCCGGCGCATTCTGGCCGGGCAGACGCCCTATGTGGATTTTGCAAACTATGTGGGCATGGCCCCGGTGGTGCTGAACCTGCCGCTGGTGGCGCTGAACAACAGCTTTGCAAACAGCCTGTTCGTGACCAATTTCACCGCGGCACTGCTGTTCAGCGTTACGGTGCTGCTGGTGTTTTGGCTGGTCGCCCGCTCGCGCCCCGCCGCCCTGCTGGCGGCGGTGTTCTTTGTGAAGTTCTGCTCTTCCGGGCTGCTGGGCACCCTGCTGGGGGCGCGGCTGGGGGGCTATTTGACCGGGCTGTTCGAGAGCCTTTATACCCCCTCGAACTCCATGCGCATTGCGCGGCTGTTTTTGCCGTTTTTGCTGGCGGGCGCGGCGCTGGTGTGGCTGAAGGCCCGCCGCTGCGGCCTGGAAGGGGACGCGCTGCAGCAGGCCCTGGCGCGGCGGGCGCCCTGCCTTGTGTGGGGGCTGGCGGCGGGGCTGGGCGTGAGCTGGAGCAACGATTTTGGCCTGGCCTGCCTTTTTTGCCTGACGGTCTTGTTTGTGCTGGTGCAGGCGCTGCGCCTGTGGGAGGGCTGGCGGGCGCTCGCCGCGCGGCTGGGGATTTATCTGGCCGGGGCGCTGGGCGGGGCCGCCGTGAGCGCCTGCCTTGCTTCGGGAGGGCACCCGCTGGCCTATCTGCGCTTTACCCGGGATGTGGGCGGCTGGCAGTATTTTTACTTCAACGGCACCGGCGGGCGGGCCATGCTGCTTTACCTGCTGGAAACCCCGCGGCTGTGGGCCTTTGCGCTGCCGGCCGCGGCATTTTTGGCATGGTGCCTGACGCGCCTTTGGCAAAAGCGCCTGACCGACCGGCAGCTGGTGCTGGGCTTTTTGGCGTTCGCCATCCTGGCGGCCACGGGCGCGTATACCGTGAGCGGCAGCGGCTACAATTTTAAAGAAGCTCTGGAAGGGTATACCTGGCTTGCCCTGTTCGCGCTGGCGGCGCGGGGGCTGGTGCGGCTGACCCGGCGCGCTGCCCGCCTGCGGGACGGCGCTTTGCGCCTGGCGGCCGCCGGCCTTGCCCTGGCGCTGGCGGTGCTGGCGGTGCGGGACGCCGCCGGCTGGAAAAACGCGGAGCATAAGGGGGAATACATCCCCGCGCTGGGCGGTTGGTGCGAGTACACCCGGGCGCTGGTGGACGCCCCGGCCCTGACCGGCGGGGCGCCGGTGTTCTCGGCCTATGCCACCGGCCTTGAAACGGTGGAGGGGACCTTTCAGCCCACCGGCTGTGACTATATCATCCACGCCCTGGGCGAGGAGCGCAGGGCGGCCTATCTGGCCGAGTTTGAGCGGGGGGCGTACCCCTATGCCCAGACCCCGCGCCTGGAGCTGGAAAATTGGCTGACCGCCCAGAATTGGGACTTTTACCGGGAGCTGTGGGCCGGGTATGAGCGGGTGAGCGATACCGAGTACAGCTGGCTGTGGCGCAGGTGCGGCGACCGCGCCCTGCCGATCCGGGCGCAGGCGGCGGTGGAGCAGCTGGACGGGGGTATGGTGCAGATCACGGTCAGCGCGCCGGGGAGCGAAACGTTTACCGCGGATCTGGAAATCGTGTACGACACGGCGTTTACCGGCGGCTGGGGGGCCTTTGTTTCGCTGGGGCGGCGGCTGGTGAGCTTTGGCACGCCCGTATTTGGGGATATGCCCGGGGTGGGGGCGAACCTGCCGGCGGCGGGGCGTGCGTACCTGCCCGTGCGGGTGGAAAACGGCAGCGGCACCGTGACCCTGTGGGCACAGGACAACGCGTATGTTCGCCTGACGGTGCAGAGCGCCGAGGTGGTGCGGGCGCTGCCCGCCATGGATCTGTATGAGCGAAGCGGGGAGGGAAAAGGGCTTTGAAGCAATGGGCAAAACGCGCGGCGTGGCCCGCGGCGGGCCTTGCGCTGGGGCTGGCGGTGTTCCTGGCGGTGTACGGGCCGCTGCCGCTGGAGGTGACGAACGATTCCTGGCTGCTGGGGGGATACGTGGAGACCGACCTGCTGCAGCATTATGCCGGGTGGCTGGCCATTAAAAACCAGGGCCTTTCCTGGCCGCTGACCTTTACCGCCGGGCTGGACTGGCCCGTGGGGGGCGCGGCCGCCCTGGCCGACTGCATCCCGCTGCTGGCGGTGCCCTTTGGCCTTGTTCGCGCCTGGCTGCCCGCGACCTTTCAGTATTTTGGGTGGTTTGTGTGCGGCAGCCTGATGCTGCAGGGGGAGGCCGCGGTGCGGCTGGTGCGGCTGTTCACCAAAAGGGCGCCCTGCGTGCTGGCGGGGGCGGCGCTGCTGTGCGTTTCGCCCGTTTTGCTGGAACGGGCGTTCCGGCACACCGCCCTTTCGGCCCACTGGCTGATCCTGTACGCCCTTTATCTTTATTTTAAAAGCGCCCGCGGCGGGTTTGCAAAAATGCCGGCGGGCGGTTTTATCGCCCTGGCCGCGCTGGCGGCGGCGATCCACCTGTATTTTGTGCCCATGGTGCTGGCCATCGCCCTGGCCTGCGGCATTTCGGCGGGGCTGGCGGCGCGCCGCTGGCGCGGGCCGCTTTTGGGGGTGGGGAGCGCCGTGCTGGCGGCGCTTGCCGCAGCCTGGGCGCTGGGCTTTTTTTCGGTAAAGGGCAGCGAGGCGGGCGGCTACGGGAGCTTTGGCATGAACCTGAATGCGCTGTGGAACCCGGTGAGCCTGGACTGGAACTGGTGGGTGCCCGGCCAGGGGCAGCTTTGCTGGTCCCGGGTGCTGCCCGTGCGGCCGCTGGTGGGGAACAGCCTGGAGGCCTTTAATTACCTGGGGCTGGGGCTGCTGGCCGCCGGCGCGGCGTGCGGCGCTGCGCTGCTGGGGGCCCTGGCCCTGAAAAGGCTTGCCCCGCGCAGGCTTTGGCGCTTTGCAAAAAGGCACCTGCCGCTGGCCGCAGTGTGCGCGCTGCTCACAGCCTTTGCGGTGAGCAACGTGGTCACGGCGAACAGCCGCACCCTGCTGGAGCTGCCGCTGCCCGGGCCGCTGCTGGCGCTGTGCGACGTGTTCCGGGCCAGCGGCAGGATGTTCTGGCCGGTGTGGTACCTGCTGGCGCTGGCCGCCGTGGTGCTGCCGGCCAGGCTGCCCCGCAGGGGGATGGCCGCCGGCGCGCTGGCGCTGGTGCTGGCGGTGCAGCTGTTTGATCTGTCCGGCGCGCTGGGGCAGAAAAGGGCCTGGTTTGCCGGGGTGCAGGCCCAGCCGCCCGCCGCGGTGCTCACGCAGGAAGAAGAAGCCCTTTTGGCGGGCGCCGCGGGCTTTTTTGCACTGGAGGCGTGCGCGGACCGGCCGCTGGCCGCGGCAGTGCAGCGCTGCGGCCCCGCCACGAACATCCGCCTGCTGGCGCGGGGCAGCGGCGAGGCGCTGGAGGCGCGGATCGGGCAGGTGCGCGAGGCGCTGCTGCAGGGGGAACAGCCCCTGCCCGGCACGGTGTATTACACCGCCGACGAAGCCCTGGCGGACCAGGTGGCCGCCCGGTTCCCGGCAGGGCGGAAAACCTTGTTTTATCAGGGCTGGCTGCTGTGTTTGGGGTAAAAAAGACCGTTTTAGCCCCGGATTTTGAAAATTCAGTGTTTTGAACAAGGATTTTCGGAAAATACTGTTGACATAGACAATCGCAGTGTGTAAAATGAAACTGTTGCGCCCCCTGGCCTCACTATGCCATTTTCGGCATGGAAAAGCCTTTGGCCCGCAGCGAAACATCAACAAAGAAAGGAGAACACAATGCCTACTTTTAACCAGCTCGTACGCAAAGGCCGCGAGGTGTCTGTCCGCAAGTCTACCGCCCCTGCTTTGCAGAAGGCCTACAACTCTTTGGACAAGTCGTACAGCAACGCCAACAGCCCGCAAAAGCGCGGTGTGTGCACTGCTGTTCGTACCATGACCCCCAAAAAGCCGAACTCTGCCCTGCGTAAGGTAGCCCGTGTCAAGCTCACGAATGGTATCGAGGTAACCTCTTACATTCCGGGTATCGGCCACAACCTGCAGGAGCACAGCGTCGTACTGATCCGCGGCGGCCGTGTGAAGGACCTGCCTGGCGTTCGTTACCACATCATCCGTGGTACCCTGGACACCCAAGGCGTGGCCAACCGCAACCAGGCCCGTTCCAAGTACGGTGCGAAGCGCCCCAAGGCCGGTGCAGCCAAGAAGTAATCAAACGTATACCCCGCCATCAAAGGCTTTCATATATATGGTTGCCTTTTTGCATGGCACAACGGGAGTTTATTGCTTTCGAGTACCGATGATATCATTCTGTGAAGGAGGGAAGAAAGATGCCTAGAAGAGGTAACATTGCAAAGCGGGACGTTCTGGCGGACCCGCTGTACAATTCCAAAATGGTCACTCGCCTGATCAACAGCATCATGCTGGACGGCAAGAAGGGCGTCGCTCAGAAAATCGTTTACGATGCGTTTGAGATCGTAAAGGAAAAGACCGGTAACGATCCTTTGGAGATGTTCGAGAAAGCGCTCGAGAACATCATGCCCAGCCTGGAAGTCAAGGCCCGCCGTGTGGGCGGCTCCACCTATCAGGTGCCCCTGGAAGTGCGGCCCGAGCGCCGCGAGACCCTGGGCCTGCGCTGGCTCACCACCTACGCCCGCGCCCGCAATGAGCGCACCATGCGCGAGCGGCTGGCCAACGAGATCATGGACGCTGTGAACGGTACCGGCAACGCTGTGAAGAAGCGCGAGGATACCCACAAGATGGCCGACGCCAACAAGGCGTTCGCCCATTACCGTTATTGATCCCGTCTGGATTTTTAGGAGGTTAATATGCCAAGAGACGTTTCTCTGGAAATGACCAGAAACATCGGCATTATGGCGCATATCGACGCAGGCAAAACCACCACCACCGAGCGTATCCTGTATTACACTGGTGTAAACCACAAGATCGGTGAAACGCACGATGGCGCGGCCACCATGGACTGGATGGCGCAGGAGCAGGAGCGTGGTATTACCATTACTTCTGCCGCCACCACCTGTTACTGGAGCCACACGGAGCTGCTGAGCGATCCCGCCGCTGCCAAGAAAAACCGGCACCGGATCAACATCATCGATACCCCGGGCCACGTGGACTTCACCGTGGAGGTGGAGCGGAGCCTGCGCGTGCTGGACGGTTCTGTGACCGTGCTGTGCGCCAAGGGCGGCGTGGAGCCCCAGTCCGAGACTGTGTGGCGCCAGGCCGACAAATACCGCGTGCCCCGCATGGCCTACGTGAACAAGATGGACATCATGGGCGCCGATTTTTACCGCGTTGTGAAAATGATGCGCGAGCGCCTGAAGTGCAACGCGGTGCCCATTCAGCTGCCCATCGGCAAGGAAGATGACTTCAAGGGCATTATCGACCTGATCGATATGACCGCGGACATCTACTACGACGACATGGGCACCGACATCCGCGTGGAGCCGATCCCCGAGGATATGAAGGAGCTGGCCGAGCAGTATCGCGCCGAGCTGCTGGAGGCGGTTGCCGAGGGCGACGAAGAGCTGATGATGAAGTACCTGGAGGGCGAGGAGCTCACCCGGGAAGAGATCAAAAAAGCCCTGCGCCATGAGACCATCGACAACACCATCGTGCCCGTGACCTGCGGTACTTCTTACCGCAACAAGGGCGTGCAGAAGCTGCTGGACGCGATTGTGGACTACATGCCCGCCCCGACCGACATCGAGGACATCAAGGGCACCGACCCCAAGACCGGCGAGGAGACCAGCCGCCCGTCCGCGGACGACGCGCCGTTCTCCGCCCTGGCCTTTAAGATCGCCACCGACCCGTTTGTGGGCAAGCTGTGCTTCTTCCGCGTCTATTCCGGCAAGGTGGACGCCGGCAGCACCGTGTTCAACTCGGTGAAGGACAACAACGAGCGCATGGGCCGCATTCTGCAGATGCACGCCAACCACCGGCAGGACATTGAGACCTGCTACGCCGGCGACATTGCCGCCGCGGTGGGCCTGAAGAACACCACCACCGGCGACACCCTGTGCGACCCCAAGCACCCCGTTATTCTGGAGAGCATGGAGTTCCCCGAGCCCGTGATCCGCGTTGCCATTGAGCCCAAGACCAAAGCCGGTCAGGAGAAGATGGGCATTGCGCTGAACAAGCTGGCCGAAGAGGACCCCACCTTCCGGACCTGGACCGACGAGGAAACTGGCCAGACCATCATTGCCGGCATGGGCGAGCTGCACCTGGAGATCATTGTGGACCGCCTGCTGCGCGAGTTCAAGGTGGAGGCCAACGTGGGCGCGCCCCAGGTGGCCTACCGCGAGTGCATCCGCCGGCCCGCTTCCTCCAATACCAAGTATGCGCGCCAGTCCGGTGGTAAGGGCCAGTACGGTCACTGCATCATCGACATTGAGCCCGGCGAGCCCGGTAAGGGCTACGAGTTCGTGAACGCTGTTGTGGGCGGCGAAGTGCCCAAGGAGTTCATCGGACCCATCGACCAGGGCATCCAGGGCGCCATGAAGGCCGGCATTCTGGCCGGTTACCCGGTGGAGGATGTGAAGGTCACCCTGAAGGGCGGCTCGTACCACGAGGTCGACTCTTCGGAAATGGCGTTTAAGATCGCCGGTTCCATGGCGTTTAAGGACGCCATGGCCAAGGCGGACCCCGCCATCATGGAGCCCATCATGAAGGTCGCGGTAATTGTGCCCGACGACTACATGGGCGACGTGATCGGCGATCTGAACGCCCGCCGCGGCCAGATCCAGGGCATGGAAGCCCTGACCGGTTCGCAGCAGATCAATGCGTTCGTGCCCCTGTCGAACATGTTCGGTTACTCTACCGACCTGCGCAGCAAGACCCAGGGCCGCGGCCAGTATTCCATGGAGCCCAGCCACTATGCCGAGGTTCCCAAGAATATTGCCGAGGGCATTATGGCCGGCCGCAAGAAGGACTGAGTTTCGGGCGGCCCGGAGCGGCGCAAAACGCCAAATATCACTTGATTTTTGGCACGAGTTCTAGTATCATAACCATAGGTTCAAACGGTTCTAAAAAAGGAGGATAAATTAAAATGGGCAAAGCTAAATTTGAGCGCAACAAACCCCATGTCAACATTGGCACCATCGGCCACGTTGACCACGGCAAGACCACCCTGACTGCCGCCATCACCAAGGTGCTGGCCATGAAGGGCGACGCCGAGTTCACCGATTACGCCAACATCGATAAGGCTCCCGAGGAGCGCGAGCGCGGCATTACCATCAACACCTCCCACGTGGAGTACCAGACTGACAACCGTCACTATGCCCACGTGGACTGCCCGGGCCACGCCGACTACGTGAAGAACATGATCACCGGCGCTGCCCAGATGGACGGTGCGATCCTGGTGGTGTCTTCCGCCGACGGCCCCATGCCCCAGACCCGCGAGCACATCCTGCTGTCCCGCCAGGTAGGCGTGCCCTACATCGTGGTGTTCATGAACAAGGTGGACCAGGTGGACGACGAGGAGCTGCTGGATCTGGTGGAGATGGAGATCCGCGATCTGCTGACCGAGTACGAGTTCCCCGGCGACGACACCCCCATCATCAAGGGTAGCGCGCTGAAGGTGCTGGAGTCCAGCTCCACCGACGTGAACGCCCCCGAGTACAAGTGCATCCTGGACCTGATGGAAGCGGTGGACAGCTACATCCCCACCCCCGACCGCATGGCCGACCAGCCGTTCCTGATGCCTGTTGAGGACGTGTTCACCATCACCGGCCGCGGCACTGTTGCCACCGGCCGTGTGGAGCGCGGCCAGATCAAGACCGGCGAGGAAGTTGAGATCGTTGGCCTGAAGGAAGAGAAGACCAAGACCACCGTTACCGGCCTGGAGATGTTCCGCAAGCTGCTGGACTACGCCGAGGCTGGCGACAACGTGGGCGCCCTGCTGCGCGGCGTGCAGCGCACCGACATCGAGCGCGGCCAGGTGCTGGCGAAGCCCGGCACCATTCACCCCCACACCAAGTTCCAGGGCCAGGTGTACATCCTGAAAAAGGATGAGGGCGGCCGTCACACCCCCTTCTTCAACAACTATCGCCCCCAGTTCTACTTCCGCACCACCGACGTGACCGGCGTCATCACCCTGCCCGAGGGCACCGAGATGTGCATGCCCGGCGACAACGTGACCATCGAAGTGGAGCTGATCACCCCCATCGCCATGGACGAGGGCCTGCGTTTCGCCATCCGTGAGGGCGGCCGCACCGTGGGTTCCGGTGTGGTTTCCAAGATCTACGAGTAATCGTTTGAGCTTGTAAGGCACTTTAAAGCTCCCCGCCTGTTTGGGCGGGGAGCTTTTTGCAGCTGTGGGGGCATTTTGTGTTGCGCGGGAAATATTGCCTGTGCTATAATAACCGAAGAACCGCGGTGGCTGCCAATTAAAAGCGGCGGGTTTTGCCCCTTGCGGGAAAGCCGCCGCGGCGCGCTGCTTTGCCGGCCGGACCCGGCGTTCACGGCATAAGCAATGCACCCCTGAAGAGCGCCGCACGGCGATAAAATCACAAAGGATGGGAGATATCACTCAATGAAGCAGGATATGATCGTGATCCTTGACCTGGGCGGCGAGCAGAGCGCCCAAATTGCCCGCGAGGTGCGCGCGCTGGGGGTGTACAGCGAGATCCACCCCAACGACCTGACCGCGCAGCAGCTGGCCGCGCTGCCGGGCGTGAGGGGGTTCATTTTAAACGGCGGCCCCAACAATGTGGTGGACGGCGCGGCCCTGGAGCCCAGTGAGGCGGTGCTGCAGAGCGGCCTGCCCGTGTTTGCGGCGGATTATGACGGCGCGCCCGCCTGGCCCGCCGGCGACGCCGAGCGCAAACAGATGCTGCGCGCGTTCGTGTTTGACACCTGCAAGGCCGAGGCGAACTGGAACATGAAGAACTTCATTGCCGACCAGATTGAGCTGGTGAGGCGGCAGGTGGGGGATAAAAAGGTGCTGCTGGCGCTCTCGGGCGGGGTGGACAGCAGCGTGTTGGCCGCGCTGCTGCTGCGCGCCATTGGGGATCAGCTGACCTGTGTGCACGTGAATCACGGCCTGCTGCGCAAGGGGGAGCCCGAGCAGGTGGTGCAGGTGTTCCGCCACAACCTGGGTGCGAACCTGGTGTATGTGGACGCCACCGACCGCTTTTTGGACAAGCTGGCCGGCGTGGCCGACCCCGAGCAAAAGCGCAAGATCATTGGCGCCGAGTTCATCCGGGTGTTTGAGGAAGAGGCCAGAAAGCTTTCGGGCATTGAATTTTTGGCGCAGGGCACCATTTACCCGGACATTGTGGAGAGCGGCACAAAAACCAACAAGGTGGTCAAGAGCCACCACAATGTGGGCGGCCTGCCGGAGGACCTGGCCTTCGAGCTGGTGGAGCCGGTGCGCCAGCTTTTCAAGGACGAGGTGCGCGCGGCGGGCCTTGCGCTGGGGCTTCCGGCGGATATGGTCTACCGCCAGCCGTTCCCTGGGCCGGGGCTGGGGGTGCGGTGCCTGGGCGCCATCACCCGCGACCGGCTGGAGGCTTTGCGCGAGAGCGACGCCATTCTGCGCGAGGAGTTTGCAAAAGCCGGACTGGACAAAACGGTGTGGCAGTATTTCACCATTGTGCCGGATTTGAAAAGCGTGGGTGTGCGCGACAACGCCCGCTGCGACGAGTGGCCCGCGATCATTCGCGCCGTGAACACGGTGGACGCGATGACCGCCACAATCGAGGACATCCCCTGGCCGGTGCTGCACGCCATCACCCAGCGCATCGTGACCGAGGTGAAGGGGATCAACCGGGTCTGCTATGACCTGACGCCGAAGCCCACCGGGACGATTGAGTGGGAATGATAACGCAGGCCGAAAAAAGCCAGTAATACCGGGCTTTTTCAGCGATTAACTGCCGCTGTGGCAACGATTTGGCAACACATTTCATTATTCCATCAAAAAAGGACTATCTGATTTTCAAAATTAGATAGTCCCTTTTTTGTTATCTGTCGGGCTTTGTGCGCTTCTTCAAACCCTCTGCAAGGGGATTATGGCCGGGTGCGGGAGAGCAACGAGCGGCTGCTTGACCGCTTGCAGAAAGTGAAGATGGAGAACAAGGCCCTGCGGCATATCTGCGCCGAATATGAGCGGGTCAAGCGGGCCTTTGGATCGCAGGAGGCAGAGGCGGCGGTGGAGGCCGCCAAATAGCGGGAACAGGCGTAGTAAGCCCGGAAACGGCCCCGGCGCTATTTCGGCCGGGAGGCGCGGTAAAAAGTAGATTTATGTAAAGTCTTGTGATACACTATTCTGAAACAACAGAATGACAAATCAAGATCGTTTTAGTGCGTCTTAGGCCGATAAGACGTACTGGACAAATTGGAAGTTGGAGGGGGGCTGGTAAGCTAAATGGATTATAAAATAATCAGGCTAATAGATAGGCCAGAAATAAAAGAACAAGCAGCACAATGGTTTCATGAAAAATGGGATATTCCATTAAAAGCATATATGGAAAGTATGGAAGATTGTTTGAGAGGTATAAAATCAGTTCCGCAATGGTATCTGGCAATGGAAGATAATAGAATTATTGGCGGTTTGGGAGTAATTGAGAATGACTTTCACGATAGAAAAGACCTTATTCCAAATATTTGTGCAGTATATGTGGAAGAAGATAAGCGTTGTAACGGAATAGCGGGTGCTTTGTTAAACTATGTATGTGTTGATATGAAAGAAAAAGGAATTGACACTTTATATCTTATAACAGAGCACGCCTCTTTTTATGAACGTTATGGCTGGAATTTCCTTTGCATGGCGCAGGGAGATGGGGAGCCTGGTATGACAAGAATATATATTCATAGAGAGTGACAACTTTCGTTTTATCGAGGTGATTTACCTGCGTCTTATTGGATTAAGGCGTACTTGCGTAACTGGGAAAGTAGCAAAGCCAGCCGAGCCAGTCAACGGTCAAGATAAACGGCGCTTACAGCGCCGCCGTTGACAGTTTCGCCCGTCTTTGCTGATGGGTAATCAAGACAGGCAAGCCTCAAGGGTGCTCGCCCGCCTCCTCCAATTTTGGACGAGGGATGGCGATCAGAATTTAGGCCTTCTATCAGCAAAGTACGCAGGCCCCATGAAAGCAAACACTCGAAAAGGCCCATGAATACAGACTTTATGGACGCGTCTTAGCCGAATAGCACAAGTGGTTTGACTTAGCGCAGGAGGAGAATATCATGATTCGACAATTAAGCGGTTTTCTTACAAAGCCGCAAATATATGCTTCCAGCACTGGAGAGTTCTGGAATGATGCGCATATATCCAAAGGGATGCTGGCGGCACATCTCGAGCCGAAGGAGGATGCGGCAACCCGAAAGCATGAATTTCTTGACCGGTCGGTTCAATGGATTTCTAAAATTGCACCGCCAGCCCAATATAAGTCCTTACTGGATTTGGGGTGTGGCCCCGGCCTTTATGCGCAGAGGTTTCACGAGGCCGGATATTGTGTCACAGGCGTGGATTTTTCCAGGCGCTCGATTGAATATGCAAAAGAACAGGCGATACAGCAAAACCGCGCTATTGAGTACCATTATCAAAATTATCTGACGATTGATTACAAAAATCAATTTGATGTCGTCACGTTGATCTACTGCGATTATGCCGTGTTGTCAATAGCGGACAGGCTTCTTTTATTAAACAAGATTTATAAGGCGTTGAGACAAAACGGAAAGTTTATCGTTGATGTTTTTACGCCACGTATGAGAAAAAATGAAAGCCGTACTTGGCAATGCTGCGAAGAAGGCGGTTTTTGGTGTGAGAAGCCGCATATCTGTTTGGAGTCTGTATATCAATACGATGATGAGGATGCCACAGAGCTTCGCCAATGTGTTGTTTTGACCGACGAATCGATACATTGCTACAATATATGGGATCATTTCTTCTCCAAAGAAAAGCTGTTATCGGAAATTCAAACCGCAGGCTTCAACAGCTTTGAATTCTATGGTGACGTAGCAGGAAAGCAATTATCGGATAATAGCGAAACGATTTGTGGCGTTTTTACAAAGTAAGTTTTACGATGCTTTATTGAATGAGGGTGTACTCGACAAATGTTTATTTGATGAGGTGAGAAGATGATAACAGGATACTATTGTACAAATATTTTTTCTGAGCAAGCGAAAGAACTTATAGATTTTTATAGAGAGGTATTGGGAATCCCCTTTATTAAGACAGACGTGGACGAATCAAATGGAGTTTATCTTGGCTTTATTGAAAACGCCCCCACTCTTTGTATATGGGATTGCAGAGCATTCAACGCACAGCCGACGGGACATCAATCATTTGTTTTTCAAACAGATGATCTTGATTTAACGATGGAAAGTTTGAGGAACAAAGGTGTTCCGCTGTCTGAAGCCATTCGATATGATTGGGGAACTTACGAGGTTCGTTTAAGCGACATTGACGGCAATGAGGTGGTGGTAGTTGAGCTTGTGTAATTGTGAATTTCCGGTTTGATGAACTAATCCAGCTTCGCCTTATTGGATAAAAAGTTTACTTAATAAAGCGGTAAGTTTTCAAGGCTTATCTGGGGCAGAGTACGGCAACGAAATGGCAACAGAAAATCGGATAACCCATCATTTATGGAGGATGAAAAGAACTGAAATAACCTGTGTTAAATGGTCCTAACAGAATTGTTTAAGAAGCGTCTGTTAAGAAAGAGTAGGAATGAAGCCTGCAAGGAAACTATGACAGGGTGAGGGGGAGCAACGGGAGACTGGCTGCCCGCTTGCAGGATATGGGCGGATCAAGCGGGCTTTTGGACCGCAGGAGATAGAATCGGCGATGGAGGCCGCCAGGCAATGGGAGCAGGCGGAGAAAAACAGGAAACGGCCCCGCCGCTTTTTCAGCCGGGAGGAGCGGTAAAAAGGTGGATTTATGCAAAGTCTTGTGATACACTATTCTCAAATAAAAGAGCAACAAATCGGGATTGTTTTAATACGGCTTAGGCGGATAAGGCGTGCGCAGTAGACGGGAATTGGGAGCAACAAAAATGGACAATGTGCAAACAGGGAAGTTGATTGCTGAGTTGAGAAGAAAGCAAGGGCTAACCCAGCAACAATTAGCGGATAAGCTGAATCTTTCAAACAAGACTATCTCCAAATGGGAGTCCGGTTCAGGGAGTCCTGATATATCTAATTTACCTGTTCTTGCTGAAGCATTAGGAATATCGGCAGACGAATTGTTAAGAGGCAGATTAAAGGAACCTAAATTAGATACAGATACCCACAAAAAAGGCGTGCCACGAAAAGAACTTACTCCGAGACAGAAAATGGAAATATCAATCGTAATACTGGCAGCTTCCATCGGGGCTATCTTAGGGATTTTGGCATACAATTTTGGCTGGCTTGGGTAAAAGTGTGCTGTTCCACGGTGCGCAGACTTCATTCTACGGTGTGGATGTGTGATTGTATCGACCTTTTTGCTACCATCATTTCATCACGCAGGAAAGGAGTTGTCACATGGAACAGACTCAAAAGCAATTATCTTCAAAAGAGAAACTGCACATCTTCTTTGCTTCTTTGACGGGGCTTGGGATAGGAGGCGTGTTGGGAATTATTGCATACTATCAACAATGGCTTGGATAAAATATCCTGGCAAATCGTGATTTGACAGAGCGAGTAGGAATAAAGTTCGGAAGGATGTAAACCCGCCCTGCTGAATCTGCCGTTCAGCAGGGCGGGTTTTGGCTTGGCCGCATATTGCTTTATGATATATTCGCTTTAAGCGTGTGCGTGGGAAATCGAAAAATAAGAGGAGAAACAGGAATGGAAATAAAGCGGGTTGAAAAAAACAATATAGTTTGTGCTGTCGTTCAGAGCAATGATGTGGTGATTTCTGACCCTCAATCTGCGCTGGAGGTGTTGATGACGGCAAACTATGAGATTGGAACAAACAAGATCGTGATTGATAAAAAATTGGTGGCAGAGGACTTTTTTATTCTCAGCACGGGGCTTGCTGGAGAAATTCTGCAAAAATACATCAATTATGGCGGGCGGATAGCAATATTCGGGGACTATTCACGCTATACAAGCAAACCCCTGCATGATTTCATGTACGAAAGCAATAAGGGAAAAGATGTGTTCTTTGCTGCGACGGAAAGCGAAGCCATTGATAAGCTTACTTGTTAAAGCCCGGCTTGTTGAGGGGCCAGCAATTCCGGTGCGGGCCGCCAGGGCCGAAAGGCGCCCCGGGCTTTTGGACAGCGCCGCGCTGCGGGATGGCATCACGGTGGCCGCGGTGGTGGAGGATTTCAGGATGTATATGGACTATTTCAACCTGCGGTTCAAGGATGTGCTGGCGGGCATCCATTCCCCGGAGCAGGCCCTGCGCGAACATGAGGAAAGGTGTCACCGGCAACTGGGCATCCTGCTGTATGGTGTGTTGGGTGATCGGGATGAAAACAGATAAAAGCGCCGCCAGTGAACCGCTGCTGTGCTCGGTGAAGCTGTCGAAAGCAATTGTTAAGCTTGCAGTGCCGGCCACGCTGGCGCTGCTGGCAAAAGCAGTTTATAACATTGTGGACACGGCATACATCGGCATGCTGGACAGCGATATCGCCCTTGCGGCGGTGGGCGTGACCCTGCCGCTGCTGCTCATTATGGTTTCGGTGGAAAACATTTTTGCAGCGGGGGCGTCGGTGCTGGCCGGCATCTGCTTTTCGCAGCCGGCCGCCGATCTTCTGACAATCCTGATCTGCGCTTTGCTGATCAAGCCCATGAAGCGGATGGCGTCGGGAAATATGGCGGCGGGGGAACGTGCGCCCAACGAGGCAAAAAGCGGGAGGCGGGGCGAAACAGGAGGTTGACAAAACGCCCGGAGAGGAGAGGGGCAAAACAGCGTTCAAGGCGAGCGGAAAGGAAGTTTGCAGAGGGGAAAAGCCGGGAATGCCGGGCTTTGCGGGCTGCCGCCTTTTTGCTGCGGCGGGTTTGCGGAACGTTTCAGGGTTTTTCAAAAGGGCTGCCTGATTTTGGGGATCGGGCGGCCCTTTTTTTGATCGCCCGCCGTGGACACCTTGTTGCTATTTGGTACGGACTTTGCTATACTAAAGAATAAATATGGATGTGAACAATTGCGCGCCCGCGCATAAGATAGGATGGCGGCTGAAGAGCGAAAACAAAGACAGGCCGGATCCTTTTGGGATCAGACGGCGGCCCAGGCGCTGGCAGAACAGCAGGCTCCCGAAGGGGAATTGCAAGGGGGAACAGATGTGCAGAGAATGCTGAAAAAGCTGAGCCGGGAGGAGGAAGCGATTCTGAACCTCATCCCCGGCGGGGTCATGCAATGCAGGAATGACGGCCGGTACACCATCGTTGAGATGAACGAGGGGTTTCTTGGCATGTTTGGATTTACAAGGGAGGAACTGGCGGAACAATTTCAAAACCAGTTTCTTGCGATGATCCACCCGGCGGACCGGCAGAATTTTTTGATGGAGGTGGACCGGCAGCTGAACCGGGGCGACCGGCTTTCGCTCAGTTACCGGATCCTGTGCAGGGACGGCAGCTATAAATGGACCGCCAGCAGCGCCAAGCTGTTTGGGAATGAGCGGGAAGAACGGTTTTTCTGCATTTTTCTGGATCTTACCGAGGTGCGGGATGCGCAGGAAAAGCTGCGCCTTTCGCTGGAGCACCTGGAGATCATTATGAACCAATCCTCCGACATTATTTTTGAGTGGGATTTTGCTGCGGACACCATCGCCTATTCCCCCAATTGGCTGGAAAAGTTCGGATACCCGCCGCATTATGACGGCAGCCTGCCGAAGGAGGAGCTTTTTTGCCATTTCCACCCCGAGGATGTGGAGCCCATGGCGGAATTGATGCGGGAAGCCAAAAAGGGCGTGGCGAATGCGGTTGTGGATGTGCGCATCCGCAATGCGAAGGATCAATACATTTGGTGCCGGATCCGGGCCGCCACCCAGTACAGCGCAGAGCAGCGGCCGCTTCGGGCGGTGGGCACAATCTCTGACATCGACGAGGAGAAACGGCTGGTGGAGGACCTGCGCAGGCGGGCGGAGCTGGACGCCTTGACCGGGCTGTATAACCACGCCGAGACAGAGCGGCGGGCGGGGCTGTATCTGGAGGGCAGGCCGGAAACCATCTGCGCCATGTTTATTATTGACGTGGATAATTTCAAGCAGGTGAACGACGGCCAGGGGCACCTGTTTGGGGATGCGGTGCTGGCCGAGCTGGCGGCCGGCATGAAGAAGCTGACCCGGAAATCGGATGTGATCGGCCGGATCGGCGGGGACGAGTTCGCCATATTCCTGAAGGACGTTCCCACTGCGCAGGCGGCCGAGGAAAAGGCCTTGAAGCTTTTGGATCTCTTTCAGCACCTGTTCCAGGGCGAAAAGCAGCCCGTGGAGGTGACCTGCAGCATCGGCCTTGCCGTTTACCCGTGGGACGGCAGGGATTACCAGGCGCTGTATCACTGCGCCGACCTGGCCCTGTATCAGGCCAAAAGCCAGGGAAAGAACCAGTACGCCCGGTTTGACGAGAAACGCATGGGGGCGATGGATCGGATCGGCTATTCCTCGTTGGGGGCGGCCATTGATTCCGACCAGAACACAAGCGGGGGCAATCTGGTGAACTATGTGTTCCAGATCCTGTATGACACCGCCGACATCGACGCCGCCGTGGACGCGATTTTGGAGATTGTGGGCAGGCGGTTTGATGTGAGCCGGGCCTACGTGTTCGAGAACAGCGCAAGCGGCGAATATACCGACAACACCCACGAGTGGTGCAACGAGGGGATTCTGCCGCAGAAGGCGCTTTTGCAGCATTACCCTTATGAAAAGGTCCAGGGTTACGAGGAGCTGTTCCGGGACAACGCGGTTTTTTACTGCCGGGACGTGCATTCCCTCACCCCGGCCCAGACCGCACTTTTTGAGAGCCAGGGCATTTGCTCCACCCTTCAATGCGCGCTGTATCATGGCAAGCGGTTCTGCGGCTTCATCGGCTTTGATGAGTGTACCGGCCTGCGGATGTGGAACAAAGAGGAGATCGGGATGCTCTCGCTGGTGGCCCAGCTTGTGACCACGTTCCTTTTGAAAAAGCGCGAGGCGGATCGCAACGAGCAGATTATGGTTCAGCTCAACACGATCCTGGACATGCAGGACGCGTATATTTACGCCATCCGCAAAGAGAATTATGAGCTGTTGTATCTGAACCAGAAAACGCTTCAGCTCGACCCTGGCGCAAGGGTCGGCATGACCTGCCACAGAGCATTTTTTGGCAGGGAGCTTCCCTGTGAGACCTGCCCGCTGCGCGGTGCCACGGAGGTGTATAACCCCCAGTACGGCGTTTGGGCCCGGGTGCGGTACTCGGCAATGAAGTGGGGGGACAGCGACGCGTATCTGATCAATTGTGCCGACATTACAGAGTACAAGCGGCTGCAGGGCTCGTGAAAAATGACCCAATAAAAGCCCCGTGGAGCCTCCACGGGGCTTTTGATCATTCAGGCGCCGGCTGCATTGGGAAGAAGCAAGGCGTTTGCACCGGGGACGCCAAGTTGGGACAAAAGCTCCACGGTCCGCAGGAGCTCGCTGACGGCAAGCTCCTCCACAACCGCCGAGAAGCGGGAAGCGTCCTCTTTTTCCAGGGCCCCGATCAGAGCGTCAAAATAGGGATCGTACAGGGCGTTGATCTGCGCCTGGCTGCCCTCCATGCCGCGGAGCGCATAGGCCCAGAAAAACTGCCGCCGCAGCTCGGAGTAAACGGTGCGTATGGCCTGATAAGGGGCGTTCTGCGCGAGAAAATCCAGCAGAAAATAGGACAGGACCTCGCCCCGGCGCCACTGTTTACGCGCTTTCAGCTCCCCGCACAGCCTGCCTGCCATATCGCTCCCGGGAGAAGAAAGCGTGAGCAGGGAAACTTCCCTGCAGGACAAAGCGAAGATATGAAGGCTTTCCGCCATATCCAAAAGCCGGCGCTGGAGAGCGGGGTTGGAAAAATCGCTGTTCTCGGTGGCTTTGTGGAGCGGCAGGACCCGGGTGCCTACATATTGGGCGGAGCGTATGGCCCCCACGCTGCCGAGAAGGGAGAGGGCCCTGCGGACCGTGCTCACCGAAACGCCTTTTTGCGATGCGAGCTCCGCCTGGGAGGGGAGCAGGCTTCCTGCGGGATATATTCCCCGGCTGATGGAGATGAGAAGTTCCATGGCGAGGGAATAGCAAAGCTGATCGCTTTTTTGATAGGAGCTCCAGGCAAAGGAGATTTCCCCTTCCGGGGAGGGCGGGGTGATCCTGGAGGCATAGAACCGATCCAGGGCCAGGGAGAGCTTGTCGATGGAGCGGTCCATCACAGCGCGCAGCGCGGGCCAGTCTTTGCTGCGGCAAAGGGCCAGGACCTGCGGAAGATAATCGGCAAATTGATCGAAATACTGCAGGTTTTCTTTGATGCTGAAAAAGGGGGCGTGCAAAAACAGGAAGGTCTGCCGGGTGAGGCGCATGAGAAGGCTGTTCCCGAGAACGCTGTATTTTTGATTGAGGTGCTCCAGCATGGCGTAGGGAGCCGCCACGTGCTCTGCCCCCGCAAGCGCTTCGATTGCCAGCAACGTTTCGGAACAGGCGCTTTTGAGCCCGACCCACTGCACGTTGCCGAACAAAGGGCGCAGGGACTTCCCGAGATCGGTCATGGCTGTTCTGCGCGCCGAAAAAAACGCCTGGATGAACTGTTCGGTTTCCTGGCTGGTGTAATTAGCTTTTACCGTGGCGCCCACGTTTTTCGAAAGGGAAATATAGCCCTGTTCCTTGAGCTTCAGGTATGCGCAGCGGGCCGTGGCAACCGACACATGAAGCTGCGCGCTGGTTTCCTCTATGGTGGGGAGCTTCTCGGCGCAGCGGTAGGCGCCGAAGCGTATTTGGGTAAGTAAAACGCTGTAAACCACGTCGTGCAGGTTTGGACTGTTTTTCAAAATGAGATCCTCCGTTTGCCCTGGGAATTTGACCGGCAGCAGGTTTAGTATACCATTTTTTGCCCGGGGTTTCCACAGGCCCGGTATTCCCGCTGAAAGGTTGCTATTTTTGTTTGTATTTGCTATAATTCGAAATATATATGCATGTGAACAATTACGGCTTGCGGCGGGGCAAACGACCTGCGAAGCATGGCGGAAAAATGCGCATTCGGCGGGGCGGCGCAGGGCCGCGTGAAGGCCGCTGGAAAAATAAGCGATCGGGCGTCAGGAAGCCGAACAGAGTAGGTGTGCGGCCGGGAAATAAGGAGTTTGGATCGATGCAAAAAGCTGTGGAACTGAAAAAAGGGTCTGTGCTCCGAAGCCGGCAGATCAGCGCGGTCAGCACGGGGCTGCTGATCCTGCTGATGGTCTGCTACCTGGTGATGACCATCCGCAACTCCGCCAGCCTGGCGGCACAGACCGAGATCATTTCGAACCACCCCTTTGAGGTGGTGATTTCGGCCGGGGACGTGAAGCTCTATGTATCGGAGATGAGCTTGCGGACCGGGCGGCTGGTCCGCCATTTCAGCGCCGAGGATGTGGAATTTGCCAGGGCCAACTTGGAGGAACTTGACCGCTCGCTGGAGGAGCCGGTGAAGAGGATCGGGGAGCTGTATCTGGGCGAGGCGAAAGACGTAGAGGCGCTGAAGGATACGCTGGCGCTTTTGCGGGCGGAGCAGGCGGAGTATCTGGCGTTTTGTGGCCGGCCGGACACCACAGCGGAAGAGATTGAGAATTACGCACAGGAGCGCCTGCAGCCCTTTTACGACGAGGCCCTTCATCAGACAGAGGCGATCATCTCTGTGGCCCAGGAGAAAAAGGTGGGCTACGGCGAAACCGCAGAGGCGCTGCGGCGGACCAGCCTGATCGCTTCCGCCTTACTTATGGGCCTGATGGTGGCCGTGCTGCTGGTTTCCCAATATGTGCTTCACCGCCAGCGAAAGGAACTGATCTACCGCAGCAAGCTGTTTGACAGCCTGTCGCTGAGCATCGACGACGCGTTCATCATCCGGGATGCGGGGGCCGGTGTGATCGGTTACCGGGGGCTCAACCTGGAACGGATTTTGGGGATCCCAATGGCGGACGTGGAAAGCCTTTACCAGGGCCTGAGCGAGGAGGACGCGCAGGCGCTCCGGGAGGGGGTGAGCGATCCCCGGTTTGCATCGCCCCTTGAAAGGCTGGTGGAATACACAAAGCCCAACCAGGAAAAGCGCTGGATGCTGATTCGGGTCTACCGGGTGGAGGACCTGAACGCCCCGCAGCTCATCACCGTGTTTTCGGATCGCACAGAGGAGGTGCGCTCGCGCCAGGTGCTGCAGGAGGCTATGCTGACCGCGGAGCGCGCCAACACGGCGAAGAGCGATTTTTTGTCGCGCATGAGCCATGAGATCCGTACCCCGCTGAACGCCATCATCGGCATGACCACCATTGCGGCGGCCTCGGTGAAAGACCCCGCGCGGGTGGAGGACTGCCTGGCGAAGATCACCTTTTCCTCAAAGCACCTGCTCATGCTGATCAACGACGTGCTGGATATGTCCAAGATCGAGAGCAGCAAAATGGTGCTGCAGAACGAACCCTTTGACATCTTTGAGGTCGTGAACGGGTTCGTGTCCACCGTGTATGCCCAGGCAAAAGCAAGGGGGATCGGGTTCAGCGAGACTATGGAGGGCTTTGGGGAGGATACCGTGTTTGTTGGGGATTCCCTGCGGCTCAACCAGATCCTTTTAAACCTGAGCTCCAACGCGGTGAAGTTCACCGCGCCGGGCGGAAGCATCCGGCTGGCCGTTTCGCGGCATAAGGGCGGAAGCAGGACCGAGATCCTTCGGTTTATCCTGTCTGACACCGGGATCGGCATGACGCAGGAGGCTGTGGAGCGCATTTTCCAGCCTTTTGAACAGGCCGACGCCTCCATAGCGAAGCGCTATGGGGGCACGGGGCTGGGCATGTCGATCACAAAAAACCTGATCGCCCTGATGGGCGGCCAGATCCAGGTGGAGAGCGAGCCCGGCGTGGGAACCACCTGCATTGTGGACCTGCCGTTCCAAAAAGGGGAGGGGAGCGGCGTGCCCGCGCCGGATTTTGAACAGCGGGGGCTGCGGGCGTTGATCGTGGACGACGAGCGGCAGGTGTGCGAGCAGACCGCGGCGCTGTTGGGGAAGATCAAGATCAATGCGGAATGGCGCCTGCGGGGCGCAGAAGGCGTGGAGCGGGTGAAGCAGGCGCACCGGGAGGGAAGGGACATCGACCTGTGCCTTGTGGACTGGAAGATGCCGGATATGGACGGTGTGGAGGTGACCCGCCGTATCCGCCGGGAGGTGGGCAACGACGTGCCCATTGTGATGATCTCGGCCTATGATATTTCGGAGGTGGAGCAAGAGGCGCGGGCCGCGGGCGTGAACGGCTTTTTGCCCAAGCCCCTGTACCGCTCCTCGGTGTATGCCGCCATCAAGGCGGCACTGGAACACAAGGGGCAGCCGGCCGGGCCTTGGGAGGAAAAAACCGCGGGCAAGGCGCTGGCGGGCCTGCGCCTGCTGATGGCGGAGGACAACGCCCTGAACCAGGAGATCGCGGCGACGCTGCTGCGCATGAACGGGGCTGAAGTGGACTGCGTGCAGAACGGCCGGGAGGCGCTGGAGGCCTTTCTTGCCAGCCGGCCCGGCGAGTACGACGCCATTTTGATGGACGTGCAGATGCCCGTGATGGATGGCCACGAGGCCGCGCGGAGCATTCGCGCGGCAAACCACCCGCTGGCGCACATCATCCCCATCATTGCCACCACGGCCAACGCGTTCAGCGACGACATTTCCGCGGCGCTGGCCGCCGGGATGAACGCGCATGTGAGCAAGCCGCTGGACATGGCGCAGCTTTGCAAAACGCTCTCGGACTGCATCCGCAGATCCGCCCCCTGAACCGGGGCAGGCCCCGGCTGCAACAATAAAAGCATATGGCGGCAGATAAAGCCGCGGTGAAAAGCCCTTGGCTGTGTGACCCACAGCCGAGGGCTTTTACCGTTTATTCGGGCACAAGGGGAGGTTTGTGCGCCGGCAGAGGAGGGGGGCGGCGGCCGCAAAAGGGGGAAAATGCCGGAGCTGGCTGCAGTTTTGGGGCGTGTCTGTTGCAAAGTGAGAAACTTTGACTTATAATAATCTGGATAAGGTTCCAAGATGGAACGGCCGATAAGCGGAGCAGGGCGGCCGGGAGCTGCCCGCGCCCGGCCGCACAAAAAATGGAGCCGGCTTTCCGGGGAAAGGCTTGCGGACCGGCCCGCCGCCCGGAACAAGCTGCCAGGGAAAAAGAGAGGAGAACGCGATGAAGCGCACGATCACCACAGGGTTGGCAGGGCTGCTGTGCGCGGCCCAACTTCTTTTGCCCCTGACAGGCTGCAGCCGGCAGGCGCCCCGGGAAAAAACCGTGATAAAAATACTTTATACCAACAATTTCAAACAGGTGGAGGAATTGGTGGAGACCGCCTATGCGGATATTGACCTGCAGGCGGAACTGTCGCTCTATCCCAGCGAACAGCTTCGCCGTTTGGACCGGGGCGTGGGGCCGGACCTGGTGATTGCGGCGCAGCCTGACTCGAATTTGGTGAAAAAGCATTTGCTGGATATCAGCGACACAAAAGCCAGCGCCGCCTATGACGGTACGATTATGAATGCCTGGAAGACAGACGGAAAAACCTATTTGATCCCGCTGCCGGGCGTGTACAGCGGATATGTGATCAATGAAACGCTGTTTGAGCAGGCCGGCCTGCCGCTGCCCGCCAATAACACAGAGCTTGTGGCCGCGCTTTCCGAATTGAAGGAAAAAGGGCTTGGCGTGGGGGAGGACGGCGTTGGTTTTTCCATTATGAGCGATTACAATACCGCGGTGGGCCTGTTCTATGTTGGAAACATGGTGCCTGATTTTTTGGGGACGGTGGAAGGGGTAAAGTGGCTGGCGGATTTTAAAAACAGACAGGCGACCTTTGCCGGCACTTGGGAACAGAGCTTTGCTTTGTCGGACGCGCTGATTGAAGCCGGGGTTATGGACCCCGCCGATACAGCCCACCAGCGCAACATCGTGCTCTGTAAAAAGCGCCTGAGCAATGGCACCCTAGCGGCCGCTTTTGGAGATTCCGCACTGTATTACGAGTGCATTGCCGGAAATCAGCAAGCGGTAAGGGAGGGCAGCGCAGAGGCGTATACCTACCGGATGCTCCCGCTTTTCAGCGACAAGGGAAATGAGCCCTGGTTTTTGTTCTCGCCTTCCGCCCTGATGGGCATAAACAATTCCATCAGCGAAGAAAAGCAGAACGCCTGCAAACGCATTCTGGAATTGCTTTCGACGCCGGAGGGCCAGGAGGCTTTGATTGCGGATCTGGGGGGAGGCAAGTCCTGCCTGACGGATTATCAGCAGCAGGAAGAGATGATTCCGCGAGGCATTGAAGGGTATGTGGAATCGGGATATATTTACAATGTTTTATTCCCCAGCAAAACTGTGGAATACCTGGGCGGTTACGTGAGAAATATTCTGGCCGGAAAATGCCGGGTGGAGGAAGCACTGCAGGCGATCGACCGGTTTTATTATGAGGGAACGGACGAGTCCTCTTATGATTTCAGCGTGATCGGAAGGGTAAACCAGGATCTTTTACTTGAGAATTTTAATGTTCGCCAGAGAGAAACGGAGCTTGGCAATTTTGTAGCGGACTGTGTTGCCGAGACTTCCGGCGCGCCCATTGCCGTGGTCAACGGCGGAGGAATCCGGGCCAGCTTTTACGAGGGCGTGGTGTATGGCGGGGATATTGCGGCGGTGTGCCCCTATGACAACCAGATCGTTGTATTGGAAATAAAGGGGCAGACCCTGTGGGAGATGCTGGAAAACGGCGTGTCCACCTGCACGGAAGAGTTCCCCGGCGGACGATTTTTACAGGTTTCGGGGATGGAGTATGCTTTTGACAGCGGCAGGCCTGCCGGCAGCCGGCTTGTGAGCGCGGCAATGCCGGATGGAACGGCCCTGGACCCAAACGCAAGCTACCGGGTTGCGGTGACGGACTATATGGCCGGTTCCAAAACCTATGCCGAGGGCAACGGGGACGGGTATGCGATGCTCAATTATTACGACGACGACGCCCCGAAGGGGAATGTGACGCTGGTAAAGGAAACCGGGCTGACCTACCGGGACGCCCTGGCGCAGTATTTTGAACGGCACCAGGACGCCGCCGTGGAGCGGAAGCTGGAGGGAAGGATCACGGACCTGGCGCAGGCCAGTTGAAAAAGCCTTGTTTGCGGAAAGGACGGGGGAGCTTGAAACCTTTTGAAAAAAAGAATAAAAAGCACGGGATGCGGCTTTTTGTTTTCGTGCTGCTTGTGATCGTCGCCATCCTTTGCGTGGCTGCCGCCGGGATATACACAGGCGTGTCCGAACGCACGGTGACCAATATCAGCGGGGTTTACCTGCAGGAGATGACCGCACAGATCCGCAGCCACTTCCAGACCAACCTGGACAGCCAGTTTTCCCAAATCCGCACCATCACAAACGCGCTGGCTGAAAACGATTTAAGGGATAAAGAAAGCCTGCGGCATTTTTTGGAGCAGGCGCAGGCAAGCAACGCGTTCCCCCACATTGCGTTCATCAGCGACAGGGGGATCGCCTATTCGGCCGAAGGCGCGGCCCCGGCAATGTCGAAAATTTCCGGCCTGGACGCCTTGCTGACGGGCGCCGGGAAAATAGTTTCCGTGAACGAAACCATTTGGGAAAGCGGGACAATCCTGCTGGGGGCCACAATCACGCCCGTGCCGTTTCAGGAGGGGGAGTTGGTGGCCGTGATCGTGGGAATCCACACTTCCGACATTGGCGCAAGGCTGGGGATGGACAGCAGGACGGAAACAAACTCTTACACCAACATTGTGACCCGAAACGGGGACTTTGTGATCAAAAGCCCCTTTTCGGAGGACGTGATCCACGGAAGCAATTTGTTTACGGTGTATGAGCAGCAGGCAAGCTTTGACGAGGGATACGATTTTGAGACCTTCCGCGCCGCCATTGAGGCGGGTGAAAGCGGGCTGACGCTGCTGAGTGTGGGCGCGCACCACGTGTACCTTTATTACATGCCCATCCAGGGGACAAACTGGTACATGGTGACCAGCATGGCGTACGAAACGGTCAACGCCCAAATTGTGTATTTGAGCCAGTTTATGGCGGCTGTGGGCGTGGGAATCTTTTTTGTTGTGTTTGCCACGGCGCTTGCTTTTTTTCTGATCTTAAGGCGCAGCGAAAAACGCAGCAACGCGCTGCTGATGATGGAAAAGGAACGGGCAGAGGCTGCAAATCATGCGAAAAGCGATTTTCTTTCGCAGATGTCGCACGAGATCCGCACACCGCTCAACGGCATCATGGGAATGGCCGAGCTGGGAAAGAACCATATCGGGGAGCCCGACCGGATGCGAAACTGCCTGGATAAGATTACGCTTTCGTCCACGCATCTGCTGGCTTTGATCAACGATATCCTGGATATGTCGAAAATTGAGAGCGGGAAGATCGAGCTGCACCCCGAACGGTTTGATTTGGGGCTGCTGCTGCGGGCGCTGATCACCGTGTTCCATGTGCAGGCGATCCGCAGGCGGATCGAGTTTCAAATTTTTCTTTGCGGCGAGGTCACGGAATATCTGGTGGGCGACGCGCTTCGGCTGAACCAGATCCTGACCAACCTGCTTTCCAACGCGCTGAAGTTTACGCCCGAGGGGGGGCAGGTGAACCTGACCGTTGAGGAGCTGCGGCGGGACGGGAGCAGGATCTGGCTGCGCTTTGAAGTAAAGGATACCGGCCGGGGGATCGCCCCGAAAAATCTGGGCCGTATCTTTGAGCCCTTTACACAGGAGGACAGCGGGATTGTTCGGCAATACGGCGGCACCGGGCTGGGCCTGCCCATCACAAAAAATTTTGCGGAGATGATGGGCGGCTCGATCGCCGCGCAAAGCGAGGTGGGAGTGGGCAGCACCTTCACGGTGAAGCTGCCGTTCGCCTACGCGCCGGATTGCGCGGGGGAGGCCAAGCACTGCGGGAACGGCCAGCCGGTCCTGCTGGTGGACCAGGTGGAAAAATTGAGAACGCACCTTGCCGGCGTGCTGGAAAAGGAGAACTTCCGGGCGGACGCGGCAGCCGATGCGCAAACCGCCCTGCAGATGGCGCAAACGGCGGCGCAAAGCGGAACGCCCTATGCGCTGTGCTTTGCAAAGTGGGATGTTTCCGGAAAGATGCGGCTGTTTGCGGAGGAGATTCGAAAAGCGGCGGACAACGCGGACCTGAAAATCATCCTGACCGGGCAGGACCAGGACGAGCTGGACGGCGCGGCCGCCCTGTGCGGGGCCGACGCGACCCTGCGCCAGCCGGTGTTCCGTTCGGACCTTGCGGCGCTGATGGCCAGGCTGACGGAACCGGCCCCTGCCCAGCCCGGGGCGGAGCGGTGTGCGGTGCTGGCGGGAGCGCGGGTGCTGGTGGTGGAAGACAACGAGATCAACCTGGATATCGCCGCCGCGCTGCTGGAAGACGCGGGAGCCGTGGTGGCCCGGGCGCAAAACGGGCAGGAGGCGGTGGAACGGTTTTCGGAAGCGCCCGAGGGCTTTTATGACCTGGTCCTGATGGACGTGCAGATGCCTGTGCTGGACGGCTGCGGCGCAACGCGGGCGATCCGCGCGCTCCCCCGTTCGGATGCGAAGAACGCCATTGTGATTGCCATGACAGCCAATTCCTTCCGGGAGGACGTTCAAAAATGCCTGGACAGCGGGATGAACGCCCACATTGCAAAACCCTTTGTGATGGACGATATTACCGGCACCTACACAAGGGTTCTGCGGGAGCGGGCAGAAGGGCAGGCGGACGCAGGGCCTGCGGCAAAGCAAGCGGGCGCAGAAGCTGCACCCGGCGAGGGACGGAGATAAACGGATATGCTGCTGTATGACCAGGTGTTCCAAATTTTAAGCAACAAGATCGAATGCGGATTGCTACCGGCGGGGGCGAGCCTTCCCTCCCGCGCAGACCTGTGCCGGGAATTTGGGGCATCGGAAAAAACGATCCGGCGGGCGCTGGCCATGCTGGAAGAAAAAGGGCTGATTGAAACCGAGCAGAGAAAGCGCCCTGTGGTAAGCCCCCGGCGCAATGCCGGCCACGAAACGACCCTGCACGCCCTGGAAAAAATAGACAGGGATGTTACGAGCGACGTGCTGAAAACGGGCGTGCTGCTGTGCTACCCGGCAATCAGGAGAGGGATCTCGCTTTGCGCGCAGGCGGACCTGGAAATCCCGGGCAGAATTCTGGACAACATGGAGCCCGGGAACGCCCCGGAGTTTTGGAAATTATCCAAACAGTTTTACCGCTTTTTTATTGCCAGGAATGAGAATTCCCTGCTGCTGCAGGCGGTGGACAGCCTGGGGCTTGCCGGGCTGCGGCCGCTGCGGGACGATATGACGGTACGAACAAGGTATTATGGGCAGCTGCGGGCGTTTATGAGGACCATTGAGGCGGGCGGCGCGCCGGAAAGTGTGCGGTTTGACGATATGTCCGGCGCTTATGGGCTGGAGGAGGGGGCGTGCCCCGCGCTCAGGGCCGCCCCTGACTCCGCAGTGCTGCTGGGCAAAAAGCAGCTTGAAAAGCTGCTGCAGGTATCTGAGGTGAGATATTCTGCCGTTTATATGGATATTGTGGGGCTGATCGCGGCGGGGTACTACCGGCGGGGAGACCAGCTTCCCACCCACAAAGAGCTTCGGAAAATTTACGGCGTGAGCGTGGACACAACGATCAAAGCGATCCAGATTCTGCAAAAATGGGGCGTTGTGAAGGCGGTTCGGGGCAATGGTATTTTTGTGGAAATGGACCGGAAGGAGATTCAGAGGATCCGTGTGCCCGCCCACCTGATCGCATACCAGGTCCGGCGTTATCTGGACACGCTGGAGCTGCTGGCCCTGACTGTGGAGGGCGCCGCCGCCTGTGCCGCCGCGCGGGTGAGCCAGGAGGAAGTGCGGGCGGCGCGGGCAAAGATCGAACGCCTGTGGAGCGAGGAGTATGTGTATGAGCGGACGCCGGCCGTTTTGCTGGAGCTGATCAGCGGGAATACCGGGATCGAGGCGCTGGGTGCAATTTATGAGCTGCTGCAAAAAAATTTCAGGATCGGCCGCAGCATTCCCGGGCTGCTGAACACGAAAAAAACGGCGCTAAACCGGGCGATCCACGCCCAGTGCCTGGAAGTGCTGGATGCGCTTGGCGACGGGCAGGCCGGCGCGTTTGCACAAAAAGCCGTTCGGCTGTTTGAGCGGATCGAAGCTATGGTGGCCGAAGAGTGCAGAAGGCTGGGATATTATGAGGCCGCGGCCGGAGCTTACGACGGAACGGCGCTGTGGAAATAGGGCCGGGCCCTTTGCCCCAGGATGGCTGGAAAGGAGAAAAACGGTTGAAGCAGACAAACAAGCACCGGCGGCGCACGATTTTGCTGCTGCTCTATGTACTGGTCGCTGCGATCAGCATTGTTTATGTGATTTCTTACTTTATGGATAATTCCTCCGCGCGCGGGCTGCTGGCCTTCGAGCGCTTTTCAGAGCAGATCTCCCATCGTGTTTCCGACCGCTTGAGCAAGTATACGGAACAGATGATCCTGCTGAAGAGCGAGCTGGTTGACCGGCAGATCACCGACCTGGAGGAGATACAGCGCACCTTCCAGCGCTATATGGATAATTCTGCGCTGGAGGGGATCGGTTTTGTGCTGAAGGACGGCACAGCCTGGTCCTACAGCGGCGGGGTGGAGGTGTTTGACGAGCCCATCGATGTGCTGGACGTTCACAATTACCCCTACGCGGTGACGCTGGCGACCAATGCCATGGAGGGGGAGGGCAAGCTGCTGTTCCGAATTTTATGGGATGGACAGGGGGATTCGAACGCGGTGGCCCTGTACAGTTATCTGCCGCTCAGTGTGATTTCCGATCTGCTGAAGGACACCACCTATGGCAATGCGGGGGCCTTTGTTTCGATTGTGGATCACAACGGCGATCATTTGTGGAACAGCTCCAGCACACTGGAGAACAAAGAGGGGCACAACCTGATCCGTGACCTGAAGGCTTACGAGCTGAACAACGGCACGACGGCACAGGAGGTGGCCACACGGCTGGAGCTGCAGCTTTCCGGGCTGGTGACCTACACGGCGTACGGGGAGGAACGGGTGCTGTTTTATGAACCGCTGGGCTACAATTACTGGACCCTGCTGACCATTACGCCCCGCGCCTCGGTACTGAATACCGGGAACGAGATCAAGATCATTCTTGTTTTGCTGGCAGGCATTGCCTCGATTGTGGTGGTGGCGGCGTGGTTTTTTCACAAAAACCGGCAAACCGAATTGGCGCTGGCCATTGCGCAGAGGGAGAGCGTTTTTAAGGGGAAATTTCTTTCCAATGTTTCGCATGAGATCCGAACGCCGCTGGGCGGCATTTCCGGAACCCTTCATCTGCTGAAGAACGGGGATCAGGACCCGGCCCGGCAGGCGGAGTATCTGCTTCAGATGGAGGATTCGGTGCAGCAGCTCACCAACATTGTGAACGACGTGCTGGACATGGCGAAAATTGAAAGCGGCCGGGTGGAAATTCGCTCCGAGCGCATTGACCTGCAGGAGCTGGGCCAAAAAACGGCGCATATTTTTGACGCCGCGGTGCAGGAAAAGGGAATTGAGCTGCGCGTGGAGTTTTCAGGACTGAAAAACCGTTTTTATATGGGGGACAGAAAAAAGATCCAGCAGATCATGACCAATTTGCTTTCCAACGCGGTGAAATTTACAGAGCAGGGAACCGTTGCCCTGGAGCTGGCCGACCGCCCGGAGCAGCGCGGCGGGGTTCGGATCGTTGTTTCGGATACCGGCCGCGGGATGGACGCGGAGTTCCAAAAGATCGTGTTCCAGCCTTTTACCCAGGAGGATACGACCTATGGACGCACCCAGACCGGCACAGGGCTGGGGATGGCGATCATTTCGGAGCTGGTACAGCTTTTGGAGGGCACGGTTTCGGTGCAGAGCGCGCCAGGCCAGGGAACGGTATTCACGGTGGAGCTGCCTTTGCAGGCGGCGGCGGATCAGAGCGTGCCCGAGGCCGGGCCGGAGCAAAAAAAGGTTTCCTTGAGCGGAATCCGCATCCTGATTGCCGAGGACAATGAGCTCAACGCAATGATTGCGCAGGAGCTTTTGACACAGGCGGGCGCAGAGGTGCTGACGGTGGAAAACGGCCGGTTGGCGGTGGAATTCTTTTTGGACCCGGCCGCAAAGCCCGTGGATCTGATCCTGATGGACATCCGGATGCCGGTGATGGACGGCCTGGAAGCGACCCGCCGAATCCGCGCCTCCGGCCACCCCCGCGCCAGGAGCATCCCGATCCTGGCGCTCACGGCAAACGGCCTGGAGGAGGACAACCGGGAGATCCTGGAGGCCGGGATGAACGAGCGGCTCTCGAAGCCGCTCTCGGTGGGGCTGCTGTATGAGAGAATTCAAGCCTATGTAAAGGGGAATGAAGGATGAAACGGAACATAAGCCGGGCCTGCTGCCTGGCCGCGGCCGCCTGCTTTATCCTGGGGCTGGGCGCAGGGTTTGCCCGGTATTGCAGCATGGCGGCCAGAGCCAGCTGCGCCAGTGCGCAGGGGCAGATCAGCAATAACCTGGAATCGACCCTGAACCTGCTTGAGGTGATCGCCGGAGAGGAATGGATGCTGCCGGGCGGGCTTTCCTACCGGGAAAAAGCCGCGCATTTGGACCATTATAATGAAATTTGGGGCTACCAGATGATCCGGGCGGTGGATACGTGGGGCGGCGTTTACCGCGCGGACCATGAAGAGGCGGTTTCCAATTTAAACAGCCGGGCGTATATCCAGGCGCTGTGGTCCACCAACGAGCCGCAGATCACCGACGTTTTTCTGGCCGGCGCGGATGGAACGACCCTTAATTATACGGTGGCGGTGGCGGTTGGAGGCGACGCGAAGAATAACGGCGCGGTGTTTGCCGCCATTTACGACAGCGAGATGCGGGCAATTCTGGCATCCCAGCCGGCGCACACGATCCTGCTGGGGAAAAACCAGCAGTGTATGTCGGGCAACGACGAAGAGGCCCTTGGCGCCACGCTGGAATCCGGGCTGGAGGGGAAAAGGGTTCTGGGGGAAAGCCTGGAAGCCGCGTTGCTGCGCGCCAAAAATGAAGAGAGCGGCATCATTTGGTTTTTAAATGGGCTTGTGCCCACCTGCTATGCGTTTCAAAATGTGGGACGGGAGAGCGGCTGGACGGTGCTTGCCTCTGTGTCATATGCGGATGTGCTGGGCGAGCTGGCGCCCGTGACGGTGATCAGTGTACTGGGGGCGATTGCGGCGCTTGCCGCCTTTATGCTGCTGCGCAGGGCACAGGAGAAAGCCGCTGCCGCATAACGCTGGGGAAAGCGGGCCGCTGCCGTTTTGGGCGGCACAAAGGAAATGAAACACCGGGGGGCGGCCCTTGCGCGGCCCCCCGGTTTGGACTATAATAAGCACGGATCCCCTAAGGACGGCAAAGGAGCGGCGGATGATGGAAGTTGAGGAACGGATTGCGGTTCTGTGCCAGGGCAAGGACCGGGAAGCGTATAAAGCGATGCGGGAATTGCAGGCGGAGAGCCTGCGCTCGGCCGAGGCAGCGCCTTATATGGAAACCTTTCTTGCCATGCTGGGCAGCCAAAACTCTTATGTGCGCACCCGGGGCCTCGTGCTGGCGGCGGCAAACGCCCGCTGGGATGCGGAAAACAAGCTGGACGGGGCGCTGGAGGAGTATCTTGCGCACATTGGGGACGAAAAGCCCATCACTGCCCGGCAATGCGTGAAGGCGCTGCCGGCCATTGCCGAGGCAAAGCCATACCTGGCACCGCGCATCCGGCAGGCGCTGCTGAATGCCAACACCACCCAATATCCCGACAGTATGGCGATGTTGCTGGAAAAGGACATTGCCGCAGCCCTGAACGCCATGAGCGGGCTGTAAAAAAGGGGAAGAAGGGGCCAGGGCCGGCCCCCCGCGGCAGATAAGCCTCAGGGCAGAAAGAGGATGCAGATGGACATAAAGGCGACGTTGACCGCCCTGTGGGCGGCCATTGCCCGGCAGGATGCAGACGCCATGCGGGCGTATTTTACGCCCCAGGCGGTGATCTGCTGGCACAACACGGACGAACAGTTTACCCTGGAGGAATACCTGCGGGCCAACTGCGAGTACCCCGGCAGCTGGCGGGGCCGGCTGGAACGGGCGGAGCTGCTGGAAGGGGGCGCGGTGTCTGCGGCGCGGGTCTGGGCGGCCGACGGGAGCGCGGCGCTGCACGCGGTGAGTTTTTACCGCTTTGAAAACGGCCGGATCGCCCGCATGGACGAATATTGGGGCGACGACGGCGCAGCGCCGGCCTGGCGGCAGGCGCTGGGGCTGGGGCGGCCCATCGCCCTGGAAAACGGCGGGGAGGGGAGCCGGCAATGAAACCATCCAAGCTGCAGCTGGCCTATTTCAGCCCCTGCGGCGGCACCCTGCGTGCCGCGGAGCTTTTGTGCGGGCAATTTGAGGGCGTGCCGGTGGAGCGGGTCAATATGACCTGCCCGCCCGGTGCGCTGCCCGGTGTAATCCCGGTGAAAAAAGAGGAGTTGCTGGTGCTGGCCTTTCCGGTGTACGGCGGGGTGCCGCCCCGGGTGGAGGGGCTGTTCCGCCAGCTGAAGGGCCAGGGCGGCCCCTGTGTGCTGCTGGCGGCATACGGCAACCGGGCCTATGAGGACGCCCTGGCCGCCGCGGCGGCCCAGCTGACCCGCCAGGGATTTGTGTGCGTGGGGGGCCTGGCCTGTGTTACCCCCCATGTGTTCGCGCCCCGTTTGGGCGCGGGCCGGCCGGACAGCGGCGCGGACCTGGCGGCGTTCCGGGCGTTTGCCGAAGCGGTGAAGCGGGCGCTTGCGCAGCCGGCACTGTGCCCGGCCGCGCTGCCGGGCGAGGCGCAGCCCGCCTTGAAGCCGCTGAAGCCGGTGCCCCGCGTGCGGGATACCGAGCGGTGCATCGACTGCGGGCTGTGCGCGCGTGCCTGCCCTGCCGGAGCCATGGACCGCCGCTACCAGGTGGACGGGGCCAGGTGTGTGAACTGTATGGCATGCCGGATGGCCTGCCCGGTGGGCGCCTGGAAATTCGACCCCTCGGGCGTGCGCGCATGGCTGGAGGAAAACTTTGCCCAGCCGCGCCCGGTGGAGTGGTTTGCGGCCGGCGGGGCAACCGGCTGAACAGGACAAAACGCCGTGCGCTTTTTTAGAAAGCGCACGGCGTTTTTTAGAAAAAAGTTAATAGGTGTGATCGCAGACTTCCAAAATCTTTTCGCGCAGGGCCACGTAATCGGCAAAGGCCAGGGGCTTTTGGGTGGGGTTGCGCAGCAGCGCGGCGGGGTGCAGGGTAGCGGTGAACAGCACGCCGTTTTTTTCTTCGAACTGGCCGTGTTCTTTGGTCACCGAAAAATCCGGGCGGATGAGCCGCTGGGCGGCGATCCGGCCAAGGCACACCACGATTTTGGGGCGGATGAATTTGAACTGCTCGCGCAGCCAGGGAAGGCAGGCGTCCCATTCTTCGGGCAGGGGATCGCGGTTTTCGGGTGGGCGGCACTTTACGATGTTGCCGATGAACACGTTTTTATCGCGGGAGAGATCGACCGCCTCCAGGTACTGGTCCAGCAGCTTGCCGCTGCGGCCCACAAAGGGCAGGCCCTGTTCGTCCTCGTTGCGGCCCGGCCCCTCGCCGATGAACATTACCTCCGCGGTGGGGCTGCCCATGCCGAACACCACGTTGGTGCGGGTTTCGCACAGGCCGCACCGGCGGCAGACAAGGCATTCCTGTTTGAGCGCTTCAAAATCCATCTGGGGCGCCTCCTTTTTTGATATAAGTTATTTTGTACAGTATTATAGCATAAATCAGTTCTTTTTGTCTTGAAGTTTTTGCCTGCGATTGGTACAATGGTAGTAGAAAAGAGCGGCTGGAAACCGGGCGCTCCGCGTGAGCGTGCCGCCCCGGCTCTTTTAATGGGAGGAAGATACAAATGAAATTTTTGGTTGAAACTTCTGCACGCCATGTGCATGTGACCCAGGAGGCGCTGGATACCCTGTTCGGGAAGGGCTACCAGCTCACCGTGAAAAAGGAGCTGAGCCAGCCCGGCCAGTTTGCCTCGAACGAGAGGGTTACCGTGGTGGGCCCGAAAAAGGAGATGGCGAACGTTTCGATCCTGGGGCCCTGCCGCAGCGCGAACCAGGTGGAGCTTTCGGCCACCGACGCGCGCTCCATCGGCATTGCCGCCCCGGTGCGCGAATCCGGCGATATTGCCGGGTCCGGCGCCTGCAAGCTGGTGGGCCCCTGCGGCGAGGTGGAGCTGGCCGAGGGCGTGATCGTGGCAAAGCGCCACATCCACGTGACCCCCGAGGATGCGGAAAAGCTGGGCGTGAAGGACAAACAGATCGTGAAGGTGGCCTGCGGCAGGGAAGGCCGCAAGCTGATTTTTGACGACGTGGTGATCCGCGTGCACCGCAACTTCGCCACCGCCATGCACATCGACACCGACGAGTCGAACGCGTGCCTGGGCGCAAGCGAGGGCGAGATCGTGGAGTAAGCGGCCCCCTGAACGCAGCGAATAAAAAGGCCCCGGGCGCAGAACTTCTGCGCCCGGGGCCTTTTTGCCGCCGCAGCAAAACCCGGCGGGCCGCGCGGACTAGAACAGCCGCCGCCCCTGCACGTATTTGGCGCAGGGCGCGCCGTCCGACAGGTATACCATCCGTTCCAGCCGTTCGGGCAGGCTGCAGGCGCGGGTGGTGGGCAGGGCCGCGTCGTCCATGACAATGGCGTCGAACTCGTAGCCCGGCTCAAAGCTGCCCACCTTGCCGAAAAATTCGCCGCCGCCCTTGGTGGCCAGATACAGCGCCTCGGGCAGGGTGAGGGCGGGCACGGTTTGATCTACCAGCCGCCAGCGCAGCTTGGAGGACTGGATCGCGTCGGTGACGGCGCGGAAGAGCGACAGGTGCGCGCCGCCGGCCACATCGCTGCCGAGGCCCACCTTCTGCCCCTCCATCAGGTAGCTCTTGACCGGGGCGACGCCGCTGGACACGTTCATGTTGGACTGGGGGCAGTGGGCGATGAATACGCCGTTTTCCTTCATGAGCGCCCGCTCGGCCTCGCCGCTCCACACGCAGTGGGCCATTACGGTGGGGCAGAAGCCCCCGAACAGGCCGAACCGGCTGTAGGTCTGGCCGTAAAAATCGGCGCCGGGGCAGAGCTCTTTGACCCAGGCGATCTCGGACAGGTTCTCGGACAGGTGGGACTGCAGGGGCACGCCGTATTCCCGCTGCAGCCCGCCCAGGCCGGCCATCAGTTCGTCTGAACAGCTGGGGGTAAAGCGGGGGGTGAGGATGGGACGGCTGCGGACAAAGCGGCGGCTCTCTTCCAGCCAGCGGCGGGTTTCGGCCAGGGCGGCGGCGGGACCCGCCTCCCGAAGGATATCAGGGCTGTTGCGGTCCATATTCACCTTGCCCACAAAGCAGACCAGGCCCGCGGCCTCGAGCTGCTCCATGAGCACAAGGGTGGCGGGGCGGTGCAGGGTGGCAAAAATACAGGCCCGGGTGGTGGCGCTGGCGGCGAGCTGGCGGGCAAACAGGGCGTAGGCCTGCCGCGCGTACCCGGCCCGGGCAAACTTTGCCTCCTCGGGGAAGGCATTCTGTTCCAGCCATTGCAGCAGCTCCAGATCCATGCCGAGGCCCCGGTAGGCGTATTGGCTGGCGTGGGCGTGCAGGTCCACAAGGCCCGGCAGGATGAGCTTGCCGCTGTGGTCGTGCACTTCGACGCCGGCGTACCGGCCGGGCAGCGAGGGGAAGACCCCGGCCACCCGCCCTTCCTCGCACACCAGCCAGCTTTCGGGGTGGACGGCCAGGCTGCCGGGGGCCGGGGTGTAAAAGATGTTGCCCCGCAGGGCGAAGGTCGTGTTTTGCATAAAGGTTCCTTTCCGGGGGCCCGGCGGGCCGGATGACCGCCGCCCTGCCCCAAGGCAGCGCTTGCCGCGCTGCGGCTGCCCTTTATTGTACCATGCGGCGGGCGGCATTTCAATGCGGCGGGCACCGCCCGGCCCGCATGTTTTGGGTTGCATTTGAGCAAACTTTATTATATAATAGTTCTTGTTCGGACAGAGCCAAAACGGTGCGCTGTTCGGCATACGGATGTGGGCCCTGTGCGACGGGGCCCCATGAACCATGTCAGGCGGGGAACCGAGCAGCATTAAGTGGTCTGCCCCGTGCGCCGCAGGTAGCCTGCATCCGTATGCCAAGCAGCGCAAAGGCGGGGGAAAAGCCCCCCGCGGGCCTGTCCGTTTTTTGTAGTGAAAACCGGGGAAAGGGGGCAATGCGGAGATGTATCGGGCGTTGTACCGCAAGTGGCGGCCCCGCCGCTTTGAGGATGTGGTGGGCCAGCAGGCCATTGTGGCGGCCCTGCAAAACCAGGTGGCCGCGGGGCGGGTGGGCCACGCGTACCTGTTCACGGGAACCAGGGGGACCGGCAAGACCTCCTGCGCCAAAATTTTTGCCAAGGCGATCAACTGCCCGGAGAGCCAGAACGGCGACCCCTGCGGCAAATGCGCCGTGTGCGCGGGCATCGACGACGGCTCGATCATGGACGTGGTGGAGATCGACGCGGCCTCCAACAACGGGGTGGACAACATCCGGGACCTGCGGGACGAAACGGCCTATACCCCCAGCGTGTGCGCCTATAAGGTATATATCATCGACGAGGTGCACATGCTCAGCATGGCGGCCTTCAACGCCCTGCTCAAGATCATGGAGGAGCCGCCCAGCCACGTGGTGTTCATTCTTGCCACCACCGAGATCCACAAGGTGCCGGCCACCATCCTGTCCCGCTGCCAGCGATACGATTTTGGGCGCATTCAGCCCCAGGACATTGCGGCCCGCATTGCCTACATTGCAGGGGAAGAGGGCTTTGCCCTGACCCCGGGCGCGGCCGCGCTGATTGCCCGGCTGGCGGACGGCGCGTTGCGGGACGCGCTGTCGATCCTGGACACCTGCGCGGGGGTGAGCCGCGAGATCGACGAGGAGCTGGTGCGCCGCATGGCGGGCGTGACCGACAAAAGCTACCTGTTCACCATCAGCGACGCGCTGGCCGCAAGGGACGCCGCGGACGCGCTTTCGCAGGTGGCGGGGCTGCGCCAGCGCTCGGTGGATATGAAGCGCCTGTGCGAGGAGCTGATCAGCCATTACCGCAACCTGATGCTTGCCGCCCTGCCCGGCGGCAAGGGGCTGCTGGCGGGCGTTCCGCCCGAAGAAGAAGCGCTCTACCTGGAAAAGGCCGGCCAGACCCCCCAAAGCGAGAGCGTGCGCGCCATCCGCCTGTTGGGCAGCGCGCTGGAAAAAATGAGCCGGGGCACCGACCAGCGCATTGAGCTGGAGCTGGCCCTGTTCGCCCTGACCGAAACGCCCCAGAGCGCGGCACCGGCCCCGGTGGCCCCCGCCGCCCCAGCGGCCCAGCCGCCCGCGCCCTTTGCCGCCCGCCCGGCGGCAGCAGGCGCATGGGCCCCCGCGGCTGCAGGCCCGGCGGCGCCCCCCCAGCGCACAGAGGCGGCGGACCGCCCGCCCTGGGAAGCGGCGGCAGAAGAGCCGCCCAGTGCGGCACCGCCGCCGGAAGGAGCCGCCGCGCCGCCTGCAAGCGCGCCCATCCAGCCGGGCGAGGGGCAGGACGCCCCGCCCTGGGAGACAGAGCCGGTACAGCCGCGCGAGGTGCCGCCGCCCAAGGCCCCGGCCCCGCCCGCCCGGCCTGCGCCCGCAAAAGCGCAGGCAGCCCCGGCGGGCCAGGCACAGAAGTTTGAGCCCTGGCCGCAGGTACTGGCCGCACTGGAGCGGCAGGACAAAATGCTGACCGCCTACCTGAAAAAATCCACGGCTTATTTTGACGGCAGGCGGGTGCTGATCGACGGGGGGGATACCTTCCGGGATTTTATTCGGGTGAACAAGGATTCCCAGGCGCTGATCAAGCAGATCATAGAGCAGGTGGCGGGCGTGCGCTGCGGCATTGGGCCATACGTGCCGCCCGCGGAGGGCGGAGAGGCCCGAAGCACGGTGGAGGACACCCTGAAGGAGCTCGCGGCCCACGGGGTCGATGTGGTTTATAACGACAAAGAATAATAAAAGGAGCGATTTCCCATGAAAGCAAGACTGCCGCAGGGCTATGGCAAGCCCGACGTGAACGCGCTGATGCGCCAGGCCCAGAAGATGCAGGACGATATGAAGGAAAAGCAGGAGGAGCTGGAGGCCACCGAATACAGGGCCAGCGTGTCTGACGGGATGGTGGAGATCACCATGACCGGCAAGCACGAGGTGACGGCGGTGAAGATCAAGCCCGAGCTGGTGGACCCCGAGGATGTGGAGATGCTGGAGGACATGGTGGCCGCCGCGGTGAACGAGGCGGTGCGCGTGGTGGACGCCGCGTCTGACGCAGCCATGCAGGCCATTACCGGCGGGGCCAACTTCCCGGGGCTGTAAGAAAGGGGCAAAAGAGGATGGGTTACAATGCCGCCCCGCTGGAAAAGCTGGTGGAACAGTTCTCCAAGTTCCCGGGCGTGGGCCGCAAGGGCGCCACGCGCATGGCCTACCAGGTGCTCAGCATGCCGGCCGACGAGGCGCTGGAGCTGGCGCACGCCATTGAGAACGCCCACGCGAAGCTGCACCGCTGCCACGTTTGCCAGGATTACACCGAGGCTGAGGTGTGCAAAATCTGCTCTTCGGCCAAGCGGGACGCCAGTGTGATCTGCGTGGTGGAGAGCCCGCGGGACATCACCGCCTTTGAGCGCACCCGGGAGTACAACGGCCTGTACCATGTGCTGCACGGGCTGATCAGCCCCATGGACGGCATCGGTGCGGACCAGCTGTGCGTGAAGGAGCTGCTGGCGCGGCTTTCGGACGGGAAGGTGAAGGAGGTCATTATGGCCACCAACCCCACCGTGGAGGGCGAGGCCACCGCCATGTATCTGGCAAAGCTGATCAAGCCTTTGGGCATCCGCACCACCCGGCTGGCCTACGGACTGCCGGTGGGCTCCAGCCTGGAATACGCCGACGAGACCACCCTGTACAAGGCCCTTTCGGGCCGGGGTGAGCTTTAAAAACCGCTTTCCCCTTGACAAGCGCCCGGCGCGGCGCGTATACTGTTGTTCCAAGCCCGCAAAAAAGGAGGTGGCGAGATGCCGGAGCAGGGAAAAGTAAAGATCATTGCCGAGAACCGGCAGGCCCGCCACGAGTATTTTGTGGTGGAGGGGCTGGAAACCGGCATTGAGCTGGTGGGCACCGAGGTGAAAAGCCTGCGCATGGGCCAGGTGAACCTGAAGGACGCCTGGGTGGAGGTGGAGAACGGCCAGCTCTATGTGCATGGCATGCACATCAGCCCCTATGAAAAGGGGAACATTTTTAACCGCGACCCGCTGCGCCCCCGGCGTTTGCTGGCCCACAAAAACGAGATCCGCCGCCTGGGGCAGGAGGTCAAGCTGCAGGGGTATACCCTGGTGCCGCTGTCGCTTTATTTCAAGCACGGGCGGGTTAAGCTGAACCTGGGGCTGTGCAAGGGCAAGAAGCTCTACGACAAGCGGGAGACCGCGGCCCAGCGCGCGGCCCAGCGCGACATTGAGCGCGCCATGAAGGACCGGCGCTATTGAGCGCGATTGGATACGATAAAAGGAATGCCCGCTGCGTTTGCAGCGGGCATTCCTTCTTTTTAACCATTCAATACCGGTGAAAGGGCTACTGCTTGCGGAAACATAAAGCGGGGAACAATGGGTTACTTTTTGTTCCGATGGGGAACCAGTGGCTTTTATAATTAGACATCTTAATTATTTATCGTTAAAGGGCTTGCGTTACCGGTCGATTTCCGGCAACACAGAGCCCTTTTTGTTAAAAAACAGCATCGCACCCTTTAACCGATGCGGGGCGGTTCCAGGGGGGCGGCCATTGCCTGGCGGGCAATGCGGATGAACTGCCGGGCGGGGGTGTTCAGCTCGATGCCCTTGGGGTAGGCCGCCACTACCGGCCGGCGCATCGCTTTGCCCCGGATGCGGAAAAAGCGCACCCCGATGGCCGTGGGGCAGAAGCGGATGACCGTGCTGGGCAGAAAGGCCACGCTGTTGCTGTATTGCAGCTGCCCCAGCAGCGCGTCGAACCCCTTGTCGCTCACCCGCACGGTGTGTTCGCCCGCCACCCCGGAGCAGAGAAGGTGCGCAATGTCCAGAAGTCGCACACTGGTGGAGGGCAGGATAAAGGCCGCGCCCGCCAGATCCGCGAGGTCGATGGAGGGCCAGCCCTCGCCGTCTGTTCCGATGGACAGGCCCGCCAGCAGCGGATGCAGCGCCGAGAGGGCCAGCACGATCTCTTCCTCCAGGATCACCTCCTGCTCCATGGTATCGCTGGGGGGGATGAGGGGCTCGTAGGGGTCCATGTCGAAGGCGTGCACATACAGATCGACTTTTTCGTGGTAGCTGGTGCAGAACAGGTTGGGCGCCCAGTCCATCTTGAGCTGAACCTCCACCTGGGGCAGCTCGCGGTGAAGCTTGGACAAAAGATAGGGCACCACGTTGGCCGCGTAAAAAGGAACCGTTTTGATACACAGGCTGTGCTGACGGCGGTGGCGCACCGTTGCCTCAAACTGCCGCTTGACGCGCAGCAGCTCCTGCGCCGTGTGCAGGTAGAGCTGGCCGTCCGCCGTGAGCTCCAGCGGCGTTTTGGCCCGGTCGAAGATCTGGATCTGATATTCGTTTTCCATGGCGATGACCTGCTGGCTGAGCGCCGACTGCGACACGAACAGCTTTTCGGCCGCCCGCGAAATGCTGCGCTCCAGCGCAATGGCTTCCAGATATTCAAGCTGGCGAAAGGTCACAATAAAACCCTCCTAAAATTGACAGGATAAGATTTTTCTAATAGCGGGATAAAGATATTTGTATTTGCTTTTAGCTCTGCACTGATTATATACTTGAATCAACAGATAATCAACATTTTATTGATAAATACTATTTAAGGTGACAAATTATGGAGCGAGGGAGGAATGCGTGCCAACAGTGGGCCGAGAGCAGAACGGGATACCGAGTGAAAGGAGGCTGCGATGCGATTTGTGAGATACAGGGCGGAGGGCGCGGAAGCTCTGGGCATATTGGATGCCGGAGGGGAACGCGTTGCGCCGCTGGAACAGTTTGAGGGGTGCGGCTTTGCGGATATGAACGAGCTGATCCGGGAGCTCGGCCCCACCCAGCGGGGGGCGCTGGAGGCCTTTGCGCGGGGAGAAGCCCCGGCGGCAAGGCTGCTGCCCCTGGCCGAAGTGGAGCTGCTGGCCCCCATCGGGCGCCCGGTGCACGACATTTTGTGCGTGGGGGTGAACTACCAGGCCCATTTTGACGAGTGCGAGCGGGCGATCCAGATGAAGCAGGCGGCGGCAGCGGTGTACTTTGCCAAGCGCGCGTGCCGCATCCTGGGGCCGGGGGAGGCGATCGAGAGCCACCGGGCGCTGGACGAGGCGCTGGACTACGAGGTTGAGCTGGCGGTGGTGCTGGGCAAGGGCGGGCGCGACATCCCGCCGGAGCAGGCGGAGGAACACATTTTCGGCTACAGCGTGTTCAACGATGTGTCGGCCCGGACGCTGCAGAGCAGCCATGCACAGTGGCTGCGGGGCAAAAGCCTGGACGGGTTTGCGGTGATGGGGCCGGCCCTGGTGACGCGGGAGGAGGTGGCCTTTCCGCCGGAGCTGGAGGTAGAGAGCCGGGTGAACGGCGAGGTGCGGCAGCACGCCAACACGCGGGCGTTCATCCGTGGCGTGGCGGAAGTGATCAGCGAACTGTCGCGCGGGATGACGCTGGAGGCGGGGGACATCATTGCCACCGGGACCCCCGCGGGCGTGGGGATGGGTTTTGACCCGCCCCGTTACATGAAGCCGGGGGATGTGGTGGAATGCGAGGTACAGGGCCTCGGCGTGCTGCGCAACCCCGTTAAAGAGTGATTGCAACAAAAAAGGAGAAAATACAATGAGCAAAATCAGTTTTATGACGCCCGTGGTGACTGCTTTTAACCCGGACGGCTCCCTGGATGTGCAGGGCAATAAAAATGTTTACGAGCACCTGATCAAGGGCGGTGTGGACGGCATTGTGGTCATGGGCAGCACCGGCGAGTTCTTCAGCATGTCGATGCAGGACAAAAAGAAACTGGTGGATGTGGCCGCCGAAACCATCAAGGGCCGCACCCGGCTGCTGATCGGCGCCAGCTGCATGGATTGGCGCGAGACCGTGGAACTGGGGAACTACGCCATCGACGCGGGCGCTGAGGCCGTGATGATCGTTCCGCCCTATTACTTTGCCTTGAGCGACGCCAGTGTGATGGAGTATTACGGCAAGGTGGCCCCCGCCATTCACGGCGATATCCTGCTGTACAACTTCCCGGACCGCACCGGCTACGACCTGAAACCTGAGATCATTCTTGAACTGGCCCGCGCACACAAGAACATCGTGGGCCTGAAGGACACAGTGGAAAAAATGGGGCACACCCGCGAAGTGATCAAAGCCCTGCGGCCTGAGTTCCCCGAGTTCGAGATTCTGTCCGGCTACGACGACAACCTGGTACATAATGTGATGAGCGGCGGCAATGGCTGCATCGGCGGCCTTTCGAATCTGGCGCCTGAGATCACCAGCGCCTGGGCCAAGGCCGTGCGCGAGGGCGATCTGGAAGGTATGGTAAAAGGGCAGCGCACCATTGACCAGATGATGGACTTGTACGCCATTGGTACCCCCTTTATTCCCATCAGCAAACGCGCCATGCAGCTGCGCGGCATTGAAATCAGCGACACCTGCACGGTGCCCTTCCTGCCTGCCACTGCAGATCAGGAAGCGCAGATCAAGGCCTTTATGACCCGTGTGGGCCTGCTGTGACCTGTTTTGATTTTTCCAATCCTCTACTCTCTTTTCTCTCTCTGCGTTTGGCAGAAACGGAGCGCCGCCCTTGGGGGCGGCGCTCTGCTTTTTGCGCTGCGTACCGGTCCGATCGCGGGAGCGGCGGTTTTTCGGGGAACATTGGGAAAGCCTTGAAGGCATACTTATATAAGCTTGACAGCAGGAATTGGAGGCACTACCATTAAAAAGAGTTCAATTGCCTTGAGCTCAAAGGAAAATGAAACGATCGGTAGAAACGCGGGGGGCTTTATGAATATCAGAGAAGCCGGGGAAGAAGATCTTTATAGGCTGCTGAAACTGTATACGCAGCTACATGAGAACCCAATGCCCAGAATGGATCAGCAGCTTTTGCAGCTTTGGAACAGTATGGTGCAGGATGAAAATCATCACATCGTGATTGCACAGGAGGGGAACAAGATTGTTTCGTCCTGTGTTCTTGTTATAGTACCGAATCTTACACACGGCCAGCGGCCATATGCGCTGATCGAAAACGTGATAACCAGCGAGGCATTCAGAAACCAGGGGCTTGCATCTGCCTGCCTTGCGTTTGCAAAACAAATTGCAGTGGAGCATCATTGCTATAAAATAATGCTGCTCACTGGCAGCAAGAAAGAAAATACGCTGAATTTTTACCGCAAAGCAGGTTATAATTCTGAGGATAAAACTGCATTCGTCCAGTGGCTGTAGGCCAAGGCGCAGCAGGGCTGCGGGCGGCGCAAAAAAGGCCCGGAAGCATTGACTTCCGGGCAGCGTATTTCTGGGGAAAAGAATCGTTTATTTGCAATAGGCCTCGATATAGGCTTCACGGCATTTGTCGATGATTTCCATAGCGGCCTCGCGGCCCTGCTCCTCGTTTACCACTGTTTCTTTATCCTCCAGGTTTTTATATACCTGGAAAAAGTGGCGCATTTCGGTAAAAATGTGGGCGGGGAGGTCTGAGATGTCATGATAGGTGTTATAAGTGGGGTCGCTGAAAGGAATGGCAAGGATTTTTTCATCCAGCTTGCCGCCGTCCAGCATGGTGAACACGCCGATGGGGTAGCAGCGCACCAGGCTCATGGGCTGGATCACCTCGCTGGAGAGCACCAGTACATCCAGGGGATCGCCGTCGTCTGAGAGGGTGCGGGGGATCAGCCCATAGTTGGCGGGGTAGTGGGTTGAGGTGTAAAGGATCCGGTCGAGAATGATCATACCGGTTTCTTTGTCCAGCTCGTATTTTTTCTTGGAGCCTTTTTCGATCTCGATCACGGCCACAAAATCCTCAGCGGTGATGCGGGCGGGGTTCATATCATGCCAAATGTTCGACATCAGCGTTTCCATCCTTTCCATCCTGCGCCGCGCGGTTTTGTGAGGGCAGCCTGCGCGCGTCACGGTCAGTTTTATTATTATAACACATTCAAAAAGGCCGCGCCAGAGGGCGCGCGGCCACGGCGGAAATTTTTCTCGTAAAGCCTTGACATTTGCCCCCTGCCTATAGTATGATATTCAAGCAGCGTGACCGGTAAGGACAACGACTAAGCGCCCGTAGCTCAGGTGGATAGAGCAACTGCCTTCTAAGCAGTGGGCCGGGGGTTCGAGTCCCTCCGGGCGCACCATATGGTGGCTATAGCGTAGCTGGTCAACGCGCCAGATTGTGGATCTGGAGATCGTGGGTTCGAACCCCACTAGCCACCCCATTTGAAAGTGGAAAGGCGAATTCGCAAGAGTTCGCTTTTTTCTATACTGGGCTGTCGCCAAGCGGTAAGGCACGGGACTTTGACTCCCGCATGCGTGGGTTCGAATCCCGCCAGCCCAACCAAGAAAGAAGAGCCTGTGGAGCCAATCCGCAGGCTCTTTGCTTTGGGAATAACACACTTCTTCTTGCAGGATTTTTTAATTCTTATGCGTCGCTCTCCGTGAGAGGAGCGACAAAAACCCGAACCGCTTGCTATACCTGTCCCAGCATTTCTATCCACGCTCCCCTCGCGGGGAGCGACTCTGGCCAGCCGAAGCCTGTAATGTTCCAGGTAATTTCTATCCACGCTCCCCGTGAGGGGAGCGACCTATAGCTGTTGAACAACCGCCAAAGAGGCGGCGAATTTCTATCCACGCTCCCCGTGAGGGGAGCGACGTGTTAAACGGGTCATACTCTGGCCCTTTGGGATATTTCTATCCACGCTCCCCGTGAGGGGAGCGACCATAGCGGTAATGACCGCTTCCATTCCAGTCGGAATTTCTATCCACGCTCCCCGCAAGGGGAGCGACCGCAAGCACCACCACCACACTGGCAGCGAGGCGATTTCTATCCACGCTCCCCGCAAGGGGAGCGACGTTTGGAGCTGGTTTTCTGCCCCCGGAAGGGGGCAATTTCTATCCACGCTCCCCGCAAGGGGAGCGACGTCGTTGTCATGTGTTAAGTACTCAAACGCTTTGAATTTCTATCCACGCTCCCCGCAAGGGGAGCGACCGGTGATTGCGCTGCCATCGGTCAGCATCCCGATATTTCTATCCACGCTCCCCGCAAGGGGAGCGACCCTTGTCAGCCGTCGCCCAGCTTATCCGACAAAACATTTCTATCCACGCTCCCCGCAAGGGGAGCGACAGGATAGATGTAACCACCACGGCAGCAGCGACCAATTTCTATCCACGCTCCCCGCAAGGGGAGCGACTTTTGGCCTTTCGGCTTATTCCATTTTAGCATAATTTCTATCCACGCTCCCCGCAAGGGGAGCGACTCGGAAAATTAGCAATTACGTTACGCCCAATATATTTCTATCCACGCTCCCCGCAAGGGGAGCGACATTTTGCATGTGGATTAGTACCCCCGTGCTACAATTTCTATCCACGCTCCCCGCAAGGGGAGCGACGCGCCAACACTACTAAGCGATACAAACTGCACTATTTCTATCCACGCTCCCCGCAAGGGGAGCGACTGCGAGTATCCAATGAGCCAACCAGGTATACCAGATTTCTATCCACGCTCCCCGCAAGGGGAGCGACACGATATGCCAATAAAGTAATGGGGGCTTGTATATTTCTATCCACGCTCCCCGCAAGGGGAGCGACCCAAGGACGGCACCAACGATGACCAGAATCACAGATTTCTATCCACGCTCCCCGCAAGGGGAGCGACCAATGTCTGCAAGCAAAATTTGACAACTGCTTCCATTTCTATCCACGCTCCCCGCAAGGGGAGCGACTGCAAAGTTGAACAATAAACCTTGAATTTGTTTGCGAAAGATTTGGATAAACAAACAGTTCTATAATAAATTTAATACGAAATTGGATTTTTGTAAAGGTCATAAAAGATAAAAATGCTAAAATCTACCGAAATGTTTTAGAATAACAGGTGCGAAAGCCGCGTATCTTTTCTGTTCACTTGGCTTTCGCACCGAAACCCGTTTTATGATTGCTTTTATTGCGCTGGATAAGAAGTTTTATCCTATCTGAGGGAGGTAAAAGGCGGCGAACCGCAGAACAGCTTTCGCTGCGGTGAGGTTATCTCTATAAGGTATAACATGCTAGCGGAAGGGCAGCCAAGCTGTTTATGGCTTG
>OFOK01000286.1_pt1 | contig 53047 bp, 51 predicted proteins | sample 1542001 | NCBI WGS metagenome assembly OFOK01 (sample SAMN04209242, study PRJEB22552) | human gut metagenome | biome: gut; material: feces | host: Homo sapiens | place: USA: Oklahoma
GCCGCCGTTTTGACGGCGGTGCGGCGCGCTTTTTGTGAGGCGCGGACCGTTTTGCGAAAGGGAGAAAAGAAAGTTGGCAAAAAAACAGGATTACGGCAACGAGAGCATTACCAGCCTGAAGGGCGCTGACCGGGTGCGCAAGCGCCCTGCGGTCATTTTTGGCTCGGATGGGGCGGAGGGCTGCGCGCATTCGATCTTTGAGATTCTTTCCAACTCCATCGACGAGGCCCGCGAGGGCTACGGCGACCGGATCGTGCTCACCCGCTTTGCGGACGGCAGTATCCAGGTGGAGGACTTTGGCCGCGGGCTGCCGGTGGATTTTAACAAGCGGGAGAACCGCTACAACTGGGAGCTTTTGTTCTGCGAGATGTACGCGGGCGGCAAATACGGTGCGGGCGACGATAACTACGAGTATTCGCTGGGGCTGAACGGCCTGGGCCTGTGTGCAACCCAGTACGCCAGCGAGTGGATGACCGCCGACGTGTACCGGGACGGCTTCCACTACCATCTGGAATTCCGCCATGGCGAGCCGGTGGGCAAGCTGCAGCAGGAACCGACCACCCGCAAAAAGACCGGCACCACCATCCGATGGAAGCCGGACACACAGGTGTTCACCGACATCAATGTGCCCGCCGAGTATTTTGCGGACACCATGAAGCGGCAGGCCGTGGTCAACGCGGGCCTTACGCTGGTGCTGGCGGACGAGACGGGCGGCAAAAAGACCACCACCGAGTTCTATTACGAAAAGGGCATTGAGGACTACGTGAACGAGGTGGCGGGGCTGGACGCGCTGACGCCGGTGCTGTATTGCGAGTCGGCCGCGACCGGCCGCGACCGGGAGGACCAGCCCGATTACAAGGTGAAAATGAGCGCGGCTTTTTGCTTCTCCAACAAAAACCAGCTTTTGGAATACTACCACAATTCCAGCTTTTTGGAGCATGGCGGCAGCCCGGACCGGGCGGTGCGCACGGCCTTTGTGAACCAGATCGACAATTACCTGAAAAACAAGGGGCTTTACAAGAAAAACGAGAGCAAGATCACCTTTGCCGACGTGCAGGACTGCCTGATTTATGTGTCCAGCAGCTTTTCCACCCGCACCAGCTATGAAAACCAGACAAAAAAGGCCATCACCAACAAATTTGTGGGGCAGGCCATTACCGAGTTTTTGAAGCACTACCTGGAAGTGTATTTTCTGGAAAAGCCGGACGAGGCCCAAAAGATCTGCCAGCAGGTGCTGATCAACAAGCAGAGCCGCGAGCACGCGGAAAAAGCCCGGCAGACCATTAAAAAGACCATGGTGAGCCAGCTGGATATCGCCAACCGGGTGCAAAAGTTCGTGGACTGCCGCACCAAGGACGCCAGCCGCCGCGAGCTGTACATCGTGGAGGGCGATTCGGCCATGGGCGCGGTGAAGCAGAGCCGCGATTCTGAATTTCAGGCCATTATGCCCATCCGGGGCAAGATCCTGAACTGCCTGAAGGCGGATTACGACCGCATTTTCAAATCCGAGATCATCACCGACCTGATCAAGGTGATGGGCTGCGGGGTGGAGCTGGGCGGAAAGGCGAAAAAAGACCTTGCCACCTTTAATCTGGACAACCTGCGCTTCAACAAGGTGGTGATCTGCACCGACGCCGATGTGGACGGCTACCAGATCCGAACCCTGGTGCTGACCATGATCTACCGCCTGGTGCCCACCCTGATCCAGGAGGGCTACGTGTATATTGCGGAAAGCCCCCTGTACGAGATCAACACCCGCAGCAAGACCTATTTTGCCTACACCGAGCCGGAAAAGGCCAATATCATGAGCCGCATCGACGGCAAGGAAAAATACACCATCCAGCGCTCCAAGGGCCTGGGCGAGAACGACCCGGAAATGATGTGGCTCACCACCATGAACCCGGCCAGCCGGCGGCTGATCAAGGTGGACCCGGAGGAGGCCGAGCGCACCTCGCGGGTGTTCGACCTGCTTTTGGGCGACAACCTGGCGGGCCGCAAGGAGCACATTGCCCTGCACGGGGCCGAGTATCTGGATGATCTGGATGTTTCCTGACCGGGGCGCATGTATTTGGACCGGCCGGCGCCGGCTGGCGGCAAAACGCCGGGCCGGCGGATCTGTAACTTTGAGGTGAGGAAAGAGAATGGCTAAAAAGCAACCCAAAAAGATCGCCCCCGCACGCCCGCAGCTGGGCGACGGGGTGGAGATACTGGACGCCGGTGTGGTGCTGCAAACGCCCATTACCGAAACACTGGAAAAAAATTATATGCCCTATGCCATGAGCGTGATCGTGAGCCGCGCTTTGCCCGAGATCGACGGCTTTAAGCCCGCCCACCGCAAGCTGCTGTACACCATGTACGGCATGGGCCTGCTGAAGGGCGGACGCACGAAAAGCGCCAACATTGTGGGCAGCACCATGCACCTGAACCCCCACGGCGATGCGGCGATCTATGAAACCATGGTGCGCATGGGGCGCAGCAACGAGAGCCTGCTGGTGCCCTTTGTGGACTCCAAGGGCAACTTTGGCAAGGCGTACAGCCGGGATATGTCGTATGCGGCAAGCCGATATACCGAGGCAAAGCTGGACCCGGTGTGCGAGGAGCTGTTCCGCGACATCGACAAGGACACCGTGGACTTTGTGCCCAACTACGACGGCACCACCACCGAGCCGACCCTGCTGCCGGTCACGTTCCCCACGATCCTGGCCAACAACACCCTGGGCATCGCGGTGGGCATGGCCTCCAACATCTGCTCGTTTAACCTGGCGGAGCTGTGCGAGACCACCGTGGCCCTGATGAAGGACCCGGGGCACGACCTGCTCAGCACCCTGCCCGCACCGGACTTTGTGGGCGGCGGCGAGATCTTATACAACGAGGAGGAGCTGCGCCGCATCTATGCCACGGGCCGCGGCAGCGTGCGGGTGCGCGCGATCTACAACTACGAAAAAGACGGCAACATGCTGGAGATCACCCGCATTCCCCCCACCACCACGGTGGAGGCGATCATGGACAAGATCGCAGAGCTGGTAAAGGCGGGCCGGGTGAAAGAGATCAGCGACATGCGGGACGAGACCGACCTGAACGGCCTGAAGCTCACCATCGACCTGAAGCGCGGGCAGGACCCGGACAAGCTGATGCAGAAGCTGTTCCGCATCACCCCGCTGGAGGACTCGTTCGCCTGCAACTTCAATGTGCTGGTGGGGGGGCAGCCCCGGGTAATGGGGGTTGCCGAGATCCTGAACGAGTGGACCGCGTTCCGCACCGAATGCGTGCGCCGGCGCACCTATTACGATCTGCAGGGCAAGAAAAAGCGCCTGCACCTGCTCAAGGGCCTGGAGGCCATTCTGCTGGACATCGACAAGGCCATCCGCATCGTGCGCGAGACCAGCGAGGAGGCCGAGGTGGTGCCGAACCTGATGATTGGGTTTGGCATCGACCAGGTACAGGCGGAGTATGTGGCCGAGATCAAGCTGCGGCACCTTAACCGGGAGTATATCCTCAAGCGCACCCAGGAAACCGACGAGCTGGAAAAGGAGATCGCGAGGTTGGAGGCGATCCTGGGCTCGAACGCCAAGATCCGCCGCATCATTATGGAGGAACTGGCCGCCGTGGCCAAGAAATACGGCCAGCCGCGGCGCTGCCCCATTCTGTACGAGGCCCCGGCGGCCGAGGAGGAAACCGAGGAGGACACCATGCCGGATTACCCGGTGACCGTGTTCTTTACCCGGGAGGGGTACTTCAAAAAGATCACCCCCCAGTCGCTGCGCATGAGCGGCGAGCAAAAGCTCAAGGAGGGCGACGAGATCAACTGGCAGTGCGAGACCCACAACGCGGTCTGGCTGCTTTTCTTCACCAATCATCACCAGGTGTACAAGTGCCGCGCGGGGGATTTTGCCGACACCAAGGCCAGCGTTCTGGGTGATTATGTGGCCGTGAAGCTGGGCATGGAGGAGGGAGAGATCCCGGTGTTTTTGGCCGTGACCGACGATTACAAGGGCCACATGCTGTTCTTCTTCCAAAACGGCAAATGCGCCCGGGTGCCCCTTGCCAGCTACGCCACCAAGCAAAACCGCAAAAAGCTGCTGAACGCTTACAGCGACAAAGCGGATCTGGCGGCCATGCTGCAGCTGCCGGGCGAGGCGGAGCTGGCCGTGCGCACCACGGCGGGCAGGCTGCTGCTGGTGCACTCGACCCAGATCAGCGAAAAGCAGACCCGTGATTCCGCGGGTGTGGGGGTCGTGACCCTGAAGAAAAACCAGCGCGTGGAGAGCGTAAAGCCGGCGGGCGAAGTGGAGCTGGCCAATCCGCACCGCTACAGGGTGCGCACCCTGCCCGCCGCGGGCGCGCTGCTGCGCCAGGAGGACCTGGCGGAACAGCTGCAGCTGGGCCTGTAAACCATAAGCCGCGGCGGAGGAAAGGCTGTTTTTTGACCATGCGGACACTTGCAATAAGATTTTTGGTTCGAAGCAATAAAAAAGGCCGCCGGAACCCGGCGTAAAGCCAGAAATTTCTTGCATTTTGCGGCCGGCTGTGATATTATTTATCGTGCATAATAAGCTAAGGGAGCGTTCACACTATGAGTATTATTGAGATCATCAGCGGCATTGTGCTGATTCTGGCTGCTCTGGCCATCGTTGGGCTTACCCTCGCGCAGGAATCCAAGGGCAAGGGGCTTTCGGGCGCCATTATGGGCGACAACAGCATGATGGAAGCGGGCCGCACCCGCGCCAAGGACGCCAAGATGGCGAAAGCCACCAAGATCCTGGGCATCGTGTTCATCGTGGTAACAATTTTGGTCAGCGTTCTGAGCGTCATGAAAGGCTGATCCCAAGAGAGCAAGAGGGTCCGCGCTGGCGCGGGCCCTCTTTGTTTGCTGGGGGCCGGGAGAACCGGGAGGAGAAAACAAGATGTCGATACGTTCCAAGGTACTGCGCGAGATCGAAAAGAAGCCCCGCCGATTAAAAGAGCTGAAGGAAAAGCTGGGCAACGACAAAAAGGTGCAGAGGGCGGTGGAAGAACTGCTGGCAAAGGGCAGGATCTGCCAGAAACAGGGCGCTTATTTTGCGGTGAAAAGCCGCATGGCGGAGGAGGCGCTGCCCTGCACGCTTGTAAAACTGGGCGGCAGCTTTGGGTTTGCCGCCCAGAATGCAGGAGGGCCGGATGTATTTATCCCATCCCGGGGGCTTTCGGGGGCGCTGCCCGGCGACGGCGTGCTGGTGCGCCTGTATGAAAAGCCGCGGGTGCCCGGCAGCCTGGAAGGCGAGGTCCTGGCGGTCACCGAACCGCGGCAGGCCTTTGTGGGCACGGTGACGGAGGAAAACGGCAGGCTGTATCTGGCGCCGGACGAGTGCCCTTCGCTGCGCATCCAGATCAAAAAGAGCGCCGACGGCGGCGCCCAGAACGGCGACAAGGCGGCGGTGGAGCTGCTCACCCGCGGCGCCGACTATGCCGAGCACCGGGCGGGCGTGGCCATGCGTTTTGGCAGCGCGGGGGAGGCCAAGCAGTGCGTGCGCGCGCTTTTGTACAGCGCGGGGCTGTCCCGCCATTTCCCCGAAAAGGTCAAGGCCGAGGCGCGCAAGCTGGCCGAGCCCCAGGCCGCCGATCTGAAAAAGCGCACCGACCTGCGCCACTGGCCCATTTTCACCATTGATTCCGCCCATACCAAGGACATTGACGACGCCATCAGCCTGGCGGTGAGCGAGGCGGGCTATGAGCTGGGGGTGCACATTGCGGATGTGAGCCATTATGTGCGCCCGGGCAGCGAACTGAACAAGGAGGCGCTGCGCCGCGGCACCTCAGTCTATTATGCCGACAGCGTGATCCCCATGCTGCCGCGGCAGCTGTCGAACGGGCTGTGCAGCCTGAACGAAGGGGCGGACAGGCTTGCGTTCTCCTGCCTGATGCAGCTTGATGCAAAGGGCCAGGTAAAGAGTTTCCGCTTTGAAAAGACCGTGATCCGCAGCCGGGTAAAGGGCGTGTACAGCGAGCTGAACGCCCTTTTGGAGGGGGCGGCGGACGATGCGCTGCAAAAAAAATATGCCGATGTGGCAGAGCAGCTGCCCGCCATGCGCGAGCTGTATGAAAAGCGCACCGCGCTGCGCAGGCAGCGGGGCGGCATTGAGCTGGAGAGCGGCGAGGCCAAGCTTTTGCTGGACGAAGAAGGGCGCTGCGTGGGCGTGGAGAAGCGCCGGCGCGGCCTGACCGAGCGCATGATCGAAGAGTTTATGCTGCTGGCGAACGGGTGCGCGGCCAGGCTGGCGCGGGAAAACGAGCTGCCCTTTGTGTACAGGGTGCACGAGGAGCCGGACCCGGAGCGGGTGGAAAAATTGCAGGCCCTGTTGCGGGCCTGCGGGCTGAAGGCACAATTTGCGGGCGAAGTTCCCACCCAGCCCGAGCTGGCGGCGCTGCTGGATTCCACCCGCGGCACCCCGCTGGAACGGCCGGTGCACACCGCGGTGCTGCGCACCATGGCCAAGGCAAAGTATGAGCCGGAGCCAAAAGGGCATTACGGCCTGGCGCTTGCGGATTACGCCCACTTTACAAGCCCCATCCGGCGCTACCCGGATCTGGCCATCCACCGCATCCTGAGCGATTGGTGCGCCGGGGTGGACCGGGGCGAAGTGAAAAAGCGGTATGAAAAATTTGCCGCTGAGGCAAGCGGGGAGTCCAGCGCGCGGGAGGTGGCCGCCATGCAGCTGGAACGCGCGGCGGAAGGCTGCTACAAGGCCGAGTATATGGGCGCCCACCTGGGCGAAACCTTTGGGGGCATTGTGTCCGGCGTGACGCGCCAGGGCCTGTATGTGGAGCTGGAAAATACCGTGGAGGGGCTGGTGCGCACCGATACCCTGTGCAAGGGCGAACCCGAGCTGACCGAGGGGGTGCGCTGGCGCGACCCGCTGACCGGCCGCCAGTGGGATCTGGGGCAGGCTGTGCAGGTAAAGGCGCTGGCGGTGGACGTGGCGCTGGGCCATGTGGATTTCGAGCTTTTGGAAGACTGAGCCATGGCAGGCGGCGCGGCCCGAACCGGAAGGTTCAGGGCGGCGCCGCCCGTGCTTTATTTTACTTTGAAAGGAAACGTGCCGCCGTGGACCATGCGTTGAAGACCAAGTTTGCCATTTATTCCGTTTGCTTTGTAAACCTGATGTATATGCTGCCCGCCGTTGCGGTGAGCGGCATGGTGGCGGCGTTCCCGCAGGCGGGCGAGAACACCGTGCTGCTGGTGCTCACCCTGCCCAACCTCACCAGCATCCCGGGGCTGTTGGCGGTGCCGGCGCTGGAACGGCGCTTTTCGCAAAAGCAGCTCACGGCGGCGGCCCTGGCCGCCAGCTTTGCCTGCGGAGCGCTGAGCCTTGTGTTTCACGCCGTGCTGCCCCTGCTCATTGCGCTGAGCGCGCTGCTGGGCATTGCCTACGGCATGACCTCGACCCTGTTCCCGCTGCTGGTGAGCGGCTATTTTTCCGGCGCAGAGCGCAGCCAGGTGATGGGCGTGGCCTCGGGCATGCTGCAGCTTGGCCGTGTGGCGGCGGTGCTGGTGGGCGGCGCGCTGGCCGGCTTTGGCTGGTATCACATCTACTGGTGCTTTGCGCTGGTGCTGGCGGCGCTGCTGGCGGCGGCCTTTTGGCTGCCCCGTGCGCCCGAAACGCAGGCGGGGGATCAGACCGGCCCGGAGGCCGACCGGTGGGATAAGCCCGCCACCGCGGGCCTTGCCGCCGTGGGCTTTTGCTTTGCGGCACTCTATTTTATCACCTCCACGCATCTGTCGCTTTACATCGAGGGCAACGGCCTGGGAACAGCCGCAATGACCGGGGCGCTCACCGCCCTGGGCAGCGTGCTTTCGGGGATCCTGGCGGCAATGTACGGCCGGCTGCGCCGGTTTACCGGCCCGTATACCTTTGCGCTTGCGCTGCTGCTACTGGGTGCGGGGTATGTGCTGGCGGCGCTGCGCGTTACGGTTTTGGGCGCGGTGGTGTGCATTTGCGGCGCGTCCATGGGCATGGCGCTGTTCAGCCCCTGCCTGATGCTGGGCTTTGCGCGGTGCGCGGGCGGAAGGCATCTGCCCACGGTGACGGCGCTGGTACTTACCATTGTGAACGTGGGGTATTTCGTGTCGCCCTACCTTACCGGCGCGCTGGGGGCCCTGCTGCCGGGAAGCGGCGCAGCCCCGGTCTTTTTGGCCGCCGGGCTGCTTGCCTTGGCGGGCGCCGCGTTTTTGGCCGCGCGGGCGGCCTGGAAGCGCTGAACGGGGCGGAGCCTGCGGCGGCATAAAAAGAGCAAAGACCGCCCCAATGGGACAAGACTCCTGTATAAAACTGGTAATAACTGACAATCCTGTTTGCATATCCTACTATCGACCGTTCTGAAAAGAAAGGGGAGCATGCAAATGGAGATTGCATTACTGCGCCGAAAGCCCGCCGGGGCGGCCGGCACATCCAGCCAGGGGAGCGAACCTGCGCTTCACACACCGGTTTTAGAACAGGAGCTGCGCGAATGCCTGGCCGAAATGCGCCACAACCAAATGCTTTTTGATCTGGAAACCGAGCCCGAACTGATCGACCAGAGGGTGTTCGAGTATCAGGCGATCCAGTGCCGCTACCGCTATTTACAGCGGCGTGCCCGGGCCATGGGGCTGCGGGCGATCCTGTGAGCGGGCTGCATCCGGCGGCGCTTGCGGCCGCCGCGGTTTTGGTATTGATGGGGTTTGCCGCAAGCCGCCACAAAAAGCCGCTGCGCGCCAGCCTCACTTCGGTGCTGGCAGGCATGGGGGCGCTGGGCGCAGTAAACATGCTGGCGCCCTTTACCGGGGTGGGCCTGGCGCTGAACGCCTTCACCTCGTTCATGGCGGTGGTGCTGGGAGCGCCGGGTGTGGTGACCATGCTGGTTCTGAACCTGGTCTTCGGGCTGGTGTGAGCAGAGCTTGTACATGAGGGCGGGCTCCCGCAGAAGGGGGCCGCCTGAAAACTCCCAAAAAGGTCCGGGGCGGCATTCCAGCCGTGCCGGACCTTTTTTGGAGTTATAAAAGTTTGTTTACCGCATCAATGAAGATCTGGGGCTTGAAGCGGCGGCAAGCGGATTTATTCGCATATCTTGTGGCTTTTTGCCCCGGGGGGCTTTTGTTTGCCCCAGCCTTTGTGCTATAATAACCGCAAGTGGGCATGGCAGCGGGGCGGCAGGCGCAGGGACTTGCCCTGGGGGCAGGCGGCCTGGCTGCGCCCCGGCGGCATTTGCGCTGCGCGACATGCCGCTATGGAATTCAGGAATGGACATGGGAAAGGTATACATATGGCGAGCGAGCATAATCGGGAATTTCTTACCCTGCGGGACAGGTTTATTGAAAGCCGGTTTGGCCGGCTGAACCCGGTGCAAAAACAGGCGGTGTTCTGCACCGAGGGGCCTTTGCTGATTCTGGCAGGGGCGGGCAGCGGCAAAACCACCGTGCTGGTGAACCGCATTGCGAATATCATCCGTTTTGGAACGGCCCACGGCTCCGACTGGCTGCCGCGGGAGGCGGCGGCAGAGGATGTGCAGGCCCTAAGCGCGGCGGTGGAAAGCGGCGGCGAGCCGCCCGACTGGCTGTGGCCCATGCTGCGGCGGGACGCCGCCCGGCCCTGGAACGTGCTGGCGATTACCTTTACAAACAAGGCGGCGGGCGAGTTGAAAAGCCGCTTGGCGGCTATGCTGGGCGAGGAGCAGGGGGCGGATGTGAACGCCTCGACCTTCCATTCGGCCTGCGTGCGCATGCTGCGGCGGGATGCCGACCGGCTGGGGTTTCCCAAAAGCTTTACCATTTACGACACCGACGACCAGCAGCGGGCCATGAAAGAGGTCTACAAGCAGCTGCTGGTGGACGACAAGTTTTTGCCCGTGAAGTCCGCCCTGGGGCAGATCGGCCGCATGAAGGACCAGCTCATCGGCCCGGAGGAAGCGTTGGAAGCCCCGGCGGACACCAAAGCGGGGCTGGTGGCAAAGGTCTACAAGGCCTATGCAGACCGGCTGCGCAGCGCCGGCGCAATGGACTTTGACGACCTGATCTACCACACGGTGTGCCTGTTTCAGGACCACCCGGACGTGCTGGAGTATTACCAGAAGAAGTACCGCTATGTGCTGGTGGACGAATACCAGGACACCAGCGTGGCGCAGTTCCAGCTGGTGCGCCTGCTGGCGGGCGGCTATAAAAACGTGTGTGTGGTGGGCGACGACGACCAGAGTATCTACCGGTTCCGGGGCGCCACCATTGAGAATATCCTGAACTTTGAGCAGCACTTCCAGGGCGCGAAGGTCATCCGGCTGGAACAGAATTACCGCTCCACCGCCTGCATCCTGAACGCGGCCAACTGCGTGATTCGCAACAACCAGGGGCGCAAGGGCAAGACCCTGTGGACCCAGAACGGGGAAGGGGAAAAGATCCACCACTACCTGGCCGAGAACGAGCAGGACGAGGCCAGCCAGATCGCCACCGTGATCGGTCAGAACCTGAAAAACGGCGCGCGCCTGCGGGATCACGCGGTGCTGTACCGCATGAACGCCCAGTCCGGCCCGGTGGAAACCTATTTTGCGCGGGCGGGCATCCCCTACAAGATCGTGGGCGGCCAGCGCTTTTACGACCGCAAGGAAGTAAAGGATATCATTGCGTATATGTCCATTGTGGCGAACCCCAGCGATGACCTGCGCCTGCGGCGCATCATCAACGAGCCGGCCCGCAAGATCGGCGGCACCACCCTGGACAAGATGGCCGACATTGCCGCGGGCCTGGGCGTGAGCCTTTTGCAGGTGTGCGAGCACGCGGCGGACTACCCGGCCATCAGCCGGGCGGCAAACGCGCTGCACGGCTTTTGGGGCATCTACCAGCAATTGCTGGATTCGGCAGAGAGCCAGCCGCTGGATGTGTTTGTGAGCGACATTCTGGAGCTGACAGGCTACCAAAAAATGCTGGAGGCGCAGGGCGACGAGGGCGCGGCACGCCTGGAGAACCTGGGGCAGCTGGTGTCCAGCGTGAAGACCTATGCTGACCAGCGGGGCCCGGAGGCCAGCCTTGCGGGCTTTTTGGAGGAGGTCGCACTGATCTCGGACATCGACAGCTACGACGAGGAGACCGACGTGGTGGTCATGATGACGATGCACGCGGCAAAAGGCCTGGAATTTGATTACGTATTCATCCTGGGCCTGGAGGAGGGGATATTCCCCAGCGAGCTTTCGCGTTATTCGGACGAGGACCTGGAAGAGGAGCGGCGGCTGTGCTATGTGGGCATTACCCGGGCCCGCAAGGAGCTGTATCTCTCGTCGAGCCAGAGCCGCATGATCTTTGGCCAGACCCGGCGCAACCGCCCCTCGCGCTTTTTGGAGGAGATTGAGCCGGAGCTTGTGGACCAGACCGAGAGCCCTGCGATCGCCAGGCACAGCTTTGGAGGCTTTGGCAGTTTTGGGGGCTCGAGCTATTCCCAGGGCGGCCATGCGTTCGGAGCCGGCGGTTTTGGCGGCGCACAGGGCGCTGCGGCCCGGCAGTGGGGCGGCAGCGGCTGGGGCGCGGGCCAGGGGGCAAAGCCCTCGGGCGCAGGCGCAGGGCCGTTCGGCGGGCCCACGGTGGGGCGGCCCGCGGCGCCCCTGCCGGTTGCCGGCGGCGCAAAGCGGGGATACCGGCCGGGGGATAAGGTGGAGCACAAGGTGTTTGGCCGGGGCGTGGTGCTCAAGGCCACCCCTGCGGCCGGGGATACGATTGTGGAGATCCAGTTTGAAAAAGCAGGTGTGAAAAAAACAATGGCGAATTATGCGCCGCTCACCCTGCTGGAAGAATGAACCAGGAGGAAGTGCCCAATGCTGAAGGTGAATCTGCTCGCATATACCCCCGAGCCGGAAAAGGTGGTGGCTGCGGCGGCAAAGCTGTGCTATTCCGGCGCGCAGATCGACGAGCTGCTGGCCGGCCTTACCCCGGAAAAAAGCCGGGAATTTGTGGAAAGGCTGGCCAAAATGGGCCACGAGAGCCCCACCGAACACGTGAGTTTCACCTTTGCCATTGAGGGGGTGTCGCGCAGTTTGCTGGCCCAGATCACCCGGCACCGCATTGCCAGCTACAGCGTGCAGAGCCAGCGCTATGTGCGCCTGGACGGGTTTGAATATGTAACGCCGCCCGAGGTGGCGGCGGACCCGGAGGCCAGCGCCGCTTTTGAGCAGGCGATGCGCGCGGAAAACGAGCAGTATGAGCGCATTGCGGCCCTGCTGAAAGAGGGGCATACCCGCAGGCTGATGCGGGAGGAAGGCCTGACCGAAGCCGCGGCGGCAAAAAAGGCCGAGAAGCTGGCCATTGAGGACGCGCGCTTTGTGCTGCCCAATGCCTGCGAGACCAAAATGATCGTGACCATGAATGCCCGCAGCCTGCACAACTTTTTCCGGCACAGATGCTGCTCCCGCGCGCAGTGGGAGATCCGCGCCCTGGCCGACGAAATGCTGCGCCTGGTATACCCGGTGGCGCCGGCACTTTTTGCCGCGGCCGGGCCGTCCTGCGTAAAGGGAGCCTGCCCGGAAGGGGCCATGAGCTGCGGCGACAGCGCCGGGATGCGGGCAAAGTATGCGAGCCTGAAAAAGGGGGCCCTGAACTGAGTGAAGGGAAAACTCATTGTGATTGAAGGGCTGGACGGCAGCGGAAAGGCCACCCAGGCAAAGCGGCTGGCGGGGGCGCTGGCCGCCGAAGGGCGAAAGGTGCGCCAGATCACGTTCCCGGATTATGCCAGCGATTCGTCGGCCCTGGTCAAGATGTATCTTGGCGGGCGGTTCGGCACCCACCCGGACGATGTGAACGCCTACGCAGCCTCGGCTTTTTATTCGGTGGACCGGTTTGCCAGCTACAAGACCGACTGGGGCGCTTTTTACCGCGGGGGAGGCGTTGTGGTGGCCGACCGCTACACCACCAGCAATGCGGTGCACCAGTGCTCCAAACTGCCGCCCGACCAGTGGGAGGCTTTTTTGGCTTGGCTGTTTGATTTTGAGTATACTAAGATTGGAATTCCATTGCCCGACCAGGTGGTTTATCTGGAGGTGGACCCGGCGGTGAGCCAGCGGCTTATGACCGGGCGCTACCAGGGCGACGAGGCCCGGAAGGATATCCACGAAAAAGACTTTGAGTACCTGGCGCGCAGCCAGCGTGCGGCGGCCTGGTGCGCCGCGCACCTGGGCTGGGCCAGGGTGGCCTGCTGCCAGGGGGCGGAAATGCGCCCCATCGGGGCCATTCACGCCGACGTGCTCAAGGCTGTAAAGGAGAAGTTATGACCGAATTTCATCCCATCACGGCGCAGGACTTTGCCTGGGCCGCGCCGATCATGCGTTCCAGCGGCTATTTGTGCTGTGGCTACGCCTTTGTGACCCAGTTTATGTGGAGCCGCTCTTATAACACCCACATTGCCCGCTATGGCGACTGGGTGCTCGTTCGCAGCGATGTGGGCGATGCGTTCCATTACCTGTGGCCGGTGGGCCGGGGCGACGAGCGGGAGGCCATTGAGGAGCTGGTGCGCGACGCCGGGAGCCAGGGCAAGCCCATGGCCCTGTATTCCGTGTCGCTGGAGGCAAAGCATCAGCTGGAAGAGTGGTACCCCGGGCGGTTTGACATTCGGGCGGACCGGGCGGATTACGATTATATTTACGAGCAGAACGACCTGGCCGAGCTGCCGGGAAAACGGTTTCAAAAAAAGCGCAACCATGTTTCCCGTTTTGTGCGGGAGAACCCGGACTGGCAGTTCCACCCCCTGACCGAGGCGGACCTGCCCGCCGTGCGCACCTTCAACGACGCCTGGAGCCAGCTGTATGAGAACAAAGACAACCCCGGCATCCAGGCCGAACACGAGGCCATTGAGCTGCTGTTTCAGAATTTTTCCCGCCTGGACCTGCGGGGCGGCTATGTTACCGCGGGGGGGCGCATTGTGGCGTTTTCGTTCGGCAGCCCCATCAACGACCGGGTGTTCGACACCCACGTGGAAAAGGCCCTGTATGATGTGGAGGGCGCCTATAACATCATCAACCGCGAGATGGCCCGCAATGTGTGCGCGGGTTTTCCGCTGATCAACCGGGAGGACGACGTGGGCGACGAGGGCCTGCGGGCGGCAAAGCTGTCGTATCACCCGGCCATTATTGAACCCAAGTATCTGGCCGCGCTGAAGCCTTGAGCGGCCGCGCCCGCAGGGCGGGCGGCAGGGGGAGGGGAAAGCCCCCTGCGCATGCAGAATTCCGGGGAGGGGAAAGAGATGTTCCGCGCTGCACAACCTGCCGATCAGCCTGCGCTGGCGGCCTTGTTCGCCGACAGCTTCGGCGACCCGCCCGCCTTTGCGGGCGAAGTGATTGAAAAATTTGCCGGGCCCGGCAATGTGTTTTTGGCCGAAGTGGAGGGAAAGCCCGCGGCGCTGCTGTGCGCGGCGCCGGTGACGCTGGAGGGCCGGCCGGGCGTTTATTATTACGGCCTGTGCACCGCCCGGCAGGCCAGGGGAAACGGGCTGATGACCGGCCTGATGGACTGGGCGCGGCAGCAGCTGCGCCAGAGGGGCGCCGCCTTTGCGGTGCTGGTGCCGGCCGGGCCCGCGCTGTTCAGCTTTTATGCGGCCCGCGGCTTTGAAAAGGCCTTTGGCCTGCGGCGGCTGGAACGGCCCATCCGCAACAATCTTTGGGCGCAGGCGGATTTTGATTCCGTTACGGCAAAGGGCTGGGAAGCCCTGCGCCGCCGGTGGGCCCCCCAGAGTGTGATGCTGAACGGGGCCGGGTATATCATGGCGCTCACCGACCTGTATTCCGGCGGTGTGACCACGGTGGAAATAGACGAGGGTTACGGCTTTTATTTCCAGCAGGGGGATACCCTGCGCTTTGTGGAATTGTTCGCCGAGGGCGACCGGGCGGCGGAAAAGCTGATGGAGGCCGCGCGGCAAAAAACCGGGGCCGGGCGGGCCGTGATCACCCTGGGGCAGGGGCAGAACCTGTTTTTGGGCGAGGGCGCCCCGCAGGATTACGGAATGATTGATTTTTGGGGGCAGCCGTTCGACGTGCGGGACGCTTACATGCGCCTGATGCTGGACGGAGATCAATAAAATAGAAAAACAGGACCGCAGAAATGCAAAAAAGCAGGAAGGGAACATAATATGGCTAAATATCGCTATCAGGAGTATGAGGACGAAGCGCCCCGCAAGCGGCGCAAGGGGCCAAACGGCTGTTTGATCCTGGTGGCGCTTTTTGTGGCGCTGCTGATCGGGCTGGGGGTATGGGGCGTTTCGATCATCAACGAGATCACCGGGAGCGACGAGCCAGGCGAAGAGGTAACGGTGAGCATTGCGCAGGGGGAAGGGCCCACCTCCATTGCCGAGACCCTGGCCGAGGCGGGGGTCATCAAGCAGCCCACGGTGTTCCGGTATTACCTGCGCTACAAGGGGGCCGCAGGCAATTTGCAGTATGGCGAGTTTGTGCTGCAAAAGGGCCAGAGCTACGACGATATCATTGAAACCCTGAGCCAGTACGTGCGCCGCGCCACCGTGACGGTCACCTTCCCGGAGGGTATCACCGCCATTCGGTTTGCCGAGCTGATGGAAGAGAACGGCCTGTGCACAAAGGATGAGTTTTTAGAGGTCGCCAACAATGGGGATTTCAGCCAGTACGATTTTTGGAACGCCATCCCGGAGGATCCGGACCGGTTTATGAAGTGTGAAGGATACCTGTTCCCGGACACCTATGAGTTTTTTGAGGACGATACGGTGTACAATTATGTGAACACCTTCTACGCGGAATTTGACAAAAAGATGACCCCTGAAATGCGCCAGCGCGCCGCCGACCTGGGCTTTACGCTGGAGCAGGCCGTCACCCTGGCAAGCTTTGTGCAGGAGGAGGCGGGCAATGCCGAGGACGCCCGCGTGTCGGCCGTGTTCCACAACCGGCTGGCCGAGGGTTCGCCCTTCCCGCGGCTGGAAAGCAACGTGAGCAGCTACGTGCAGAACCCGAACGACAATAACTATATCTACAACTGGATCGCCCCCTATTACGGCGGGTGGGACAACATTCCCCAAAACATCTACAACGCCTACAACACCTACGAGCGCGCGGGGCTGCCGGCGGGCCCGGTGTCGAACCCGGGCAGCGACGCCCTTCAGGCGGCGCTGTACCCGGATCAGGAATACCTGGAGGAAAAGTATTACTTCTTTGTGACCGATAAAAATGGAAAATACTACTACGCAAAAACAGTGAACGAACACCAGAACAACGTGAACACGGCGTTTTCGGTGAAATGAGCTTCGAATAAAAAACCGCGCGGCCTTCAAGCTTTATGGTTGAAGGCCGCGCGGTTTTTCTGGCTGCGGGGGTCAATCGTGGCGCACAAGCGCATCGTGCTCGGGGTTTACCAAATAAACGCCGTTGTGCACCTTCAGGCTTTTGGCGTACTCGCGCGGGTACATGCCGGTGCAGCGCTTAAAGGCGGTGGAAAAATAGTTCAGGTTACAGAAATTAAGCCGCACAGCGATCTGAGTGAAAGACAGATCGTCGAAACGGATCATATGCTTTGCAGCCTCGATTTTCAGGCGGTTAAAATAGGGTACCACAGAACTGCCCGTGTAGGCGCGGAAGGTGGTGGAGAGGGTTGTTTTGGAGCAGCCAAGCGTGGTGCACAGCTCGGGGATGGAGAGGGGGTCCATCAAATGAGCGGCCAGATAGTCCACCGCGCGCTGGCCGAGTTGTTCCGTGCGGCTGCGGGCCGTGGCGCTGGCGGGCTGCTGGCTCAAAGGCCGGCCGCCCGCCTCCAGCGCGCAGAGCAAAAGAAAGCTTTCCAGGGCGTTTGTGAAAAGCTGCTCCTGAATGCCGTTCACATCGGCCTTTTTTACCAGGTACAGCAGGTCGTGCGCGTCCACCACCGAGGAAAAAAGGTCGGTGGCATACTTGAGCGCCTGGGACAAGGCACGGCGGCGCACATCGTCCAGCGTGAGGGTGCGGTGTGCCAGCGGCTCCAGAACGGAGGAACTGCAATGGAACGAAACGATACACAGGGAGGTTGCGTATTCCGGGCTTGCGATGTGCCGGTGATATTCCATGGGCGGGTGAAAGGTGATCTGCCCCTGGGCCAGCGGATAGGTGCGCCGGCTGGTTTCCACATGCAGGTGGCCGCGGTCCACATAAACAAACTCCCAGAAATCGTGGGTTTCGCCGCAGGAAACGAAGTCCCGCGTGAGATCGCTGTAAAAGGCGCTTACAACCCGTTCAATGTGCAGGGGGTGGGAAAGGGTCTGTGCCAAAAAGCGCTTTTCTTCCATATGCCGCAGCCTCTCTTTCATCCGGGATTTGCTTCCATTATAGCATGCTGAACAATTTTGTAAATTGGCCGCACAAAATTATATAGAATGCAGGAAAGGTTTGTGATAAATTGGATGCATACAAACAGAAGGCATAAAACATATACGATTTATGTAGTTAAATTTGTGTGTATTGCGCAGATTGCTTTGTTTTGCCTTTTTTGGGAACGAACAATTTTATAGCTGAAAACTCGTGCAAAAAGCGACGAAAGGATGATCTGACCATGCAAAAAACCGAAGCTGCGCCCCGGCAGAACACCGAGATGCGAACAAGGCTGCTGGGCCTTACCAAGGATTACTCCTCCATCATTGCCATTTTGGTAATGGGGGCGGTGTTCACGGTGGCGTCGCCCTATTTTCTGACCGCGCAGAACCTGACCAATATTTTGCTGCAGTGCGCGGCGCTGTCGATCGCGGCCATTGGGCAGGCGCTCATTGTGATCAGCGGAAACCTGGATCTGTCGCTGGGGCAGTGCGTGTGCTTCAGCAGCGTGGTGGGCGCATATTTGATGAAGTTTGTGGGCGTGAACCCGTGGGTGGCAATTCTGTGCGCGCTGCTGGTGGGGTGCTGCGTGGGCCTGTGCAACGGTGTTCTGGTGGCTTATATCGGGCTGCCGGCCTTCATTGCCACGCTGGGCATGCAGATGATCTGCCAGAGCTTCGCAAAAATCATTACCAATGCAACGCCCATTGCACGGCTGCCGGAATCCATTGCCTTTTTGGGGCGGGGTTACCTTGGGCCGCTGCCCATCTGCGTGCTTATTATGCTGGCGCTCTACGCGCTGATGCAGTTTGTTTCGGTAAAAACGCGGTTCGGGCGCAATGTGTTCGCCATTGGCGGCGGCAGCGAGGCGGCCTATTTTGCGGGAATCCCCACCAAAAAATATTTGTGCGCCACATACGTGGTGGGCGGCGCGCTGGCGGCGGTGGCGGGGGTGCTGCTTATGTCGCGGCTGGACTCGGTTTCGATCACCAACGGCAACCAGTATGAATTCGATACGCTGATCGCCTGCGTGATCGGCGGGCTGTCCACCACCGGGGGCAAAGGCAAAATCGTTGGGGTGCTGTTTGGGACCATTTTCCTGATCATGTTCTTTAACGGGATGACCATGCTGGACGTGGACCCTTTCTACCAGAACGCCATCAAGGGCGGGGTGCTGATCGTGGCCATCACCGCGGACGTGCTGCGCAATAAAAAGCGCAACTGACGGAGGGCGGAACAATGAGCGAAAACGCGATTTTGAGCGTGCGGGGCGTGACCAAAACGTTCCCGGGCGTGAAGGCGCTGGATGAGGTATCCTTTGAAGTGAACCGCGGCACGATCCATGCGCTCGTGGGCGAAAACGGGGCCGGAAAGTCCACCCTGATCAAAATACTGGCCGGTATTTACCGCGACTACCAGGGCGAGGTGCTGCTGGACGGGAAAAGGCTTACCCTGCGCAGCCCGGCCGACGCCCAGGCGCATGGAATCAGCGTGGTGCATCAGGAGCTGAAGCTGTGCGAAACCCTGTCGATCACCGAGAACATCTTTTTGGGAAACCTGCTCTACAAAGGGCCGCTGGTGGACTGGGGGGCAATGAACCGGAAGGCGGCGGCCATGCTGGCGGAGCTTGGCATGAACCTGAAAGAGACCCGCCTGGTGGATACCCTGTCGGTGGCGCAAAAGCAGGCGGTGGAAATTTGTAAAGCGGTAAACCACGACTGCAAGCTGCTGATTATGGACGAGCCCTCGGCCACCCTGACGGACAAAGAGCTGAAAATGATGTTTGCGGTAATGCGGCGCCTGGTGGAGCGGGGCGTGACCATTATTTATATTTCTCACCGCATGGAAGAGATTTTTGATCTGGCCAGCGAGATCACCGTGCTGCGGGACGGAAGGTTTGTAAAAACGCTGCCCACAGCAGGTTGTACCCGGGAGGAGCTCATTCGTTTGATGGTGGGCCGCACGCTGGAAAACGAGTATCCCAAAGCGCAGGTGGCGCTTGGGCCGCCGGTGCTGGAAGCGCGGGGGCTGTGCCAAAAAGGCGTTTTTGAGGATATTTCCTTTACGCTGCACCGGGGTGAGATATTGGGCTTTTCGGGCCTGGTGGGAGCGGGACGCACCGAGGTGATGCTGGCGATGGTGGGGCTTACGCGCCTTTCGGGGGGCGAGGTGCTGCGCGAGGGCAGGCCGGTACGGTACAAAAGGTTCCGGCGGGCCATCCGCGGCGGGCTGGGGCTGATCCCCGAAGACCGCAAACGGCAGGGGCTGGTGCAGATTGACACGGTGAGCGAAAACATCTGTATGAGCAGCCTGAAAAAGGTGATGCGGGGCTTTTTGCTGAACCAGCGGCTGGAACGGCAGTATGCCCAAAAATACATCAAAGCGCTTTCGATTGCAACACCGGGGCCCACCACCGAGGTGCAGTACCTGAGCGGCGGCAACCAACAGAAGGTGGTAATTGCCAAGTGGCTTATGGCCGACAGCGATATCCTTATTATGGACGAGCCCACCCGCGGCATCGACGTGGGGGCCAAGAGCGAGATCTACCGCCTGATGGGCGAGCTGGTGGCGCAGGGCAAATCCATTTTGATGATCAGCAGCGAGATGCCGGAGCTTTTGGGCATGTGCGACAATGTGGTGGTGATGTATGAGGGGCGCAAGGTGGGCCAGCTCTCGCGCGCAGAGGCGTCGCAGGAGGCCATTATGGCCCTGTGCGTATAGCGGAAGGAGCGCCCAAAAAAGGTGAACGGCAGGGCGATTGCCCTGTGAAACACAATAACGAACGGAGGAAAACAATGAAAAAGAGATTGGCATTGGTGCTTGTGGCTGCGTTTGCGTGCAGCCTGCTGGCGGGCTGCGGGCAGCCGCCCGCTTCCACTCCGGCGCAGCAGCCTGCGCCCGCTTCCGGCGGGGCGGCGTCCACACCGGAAAAACAGGCGCTGCGCATCGGCGTGTGCCTGTTTACAAAAAACGACGAGTGGCTGGCGGACATTGCAGACCAGTTTGAAAAACAGTGTGCGGCCAAGGGCTATGAGGTGAACATCCAGGACGGCAACCAGGAAAACGAAAAACAGGTGCAGCAGATCGAAAACTTTATTGCCAAACAGTACGACGCCATTGTGCTGTCGGCTGCCGATGTGGAGGGGATTCTGCCTGCCATTGACAAGTGCCAGGAGGCGGGGATTCCGGTGGTGGCGATCGACACCCCCATCGACCACCCCTGGATCTCGACCTGCATTTCCTGGGATAACGCCAAGAGCGGCCAGATGCTGGGCGAGTATGCGCTGAAGTACATCCAGGAGAACCTGAAGGACAAGGAGTCCATCAACCTGATCATGCTGGACGGCACGGGCTACCCGCACCTGGAAAAGCGCGACGAGGGCTTTTTGAAAGCGCTGGAGGGCGTTGAGAACCTGAACCTCATTGCCCGGCAGTGCACCAATGCAAACCGCGAGCTTTCAGCCAATGTGATCAACAACAACATCGCCAAAGGCATCGACATTGTGTACGGCGTTGTGGACAACCATGCGTGGGGCGCGGTGACCGCGCTGCAGGAGGCGAAGGCGGAGAAGTGCGCGGTGCTTTCCTGCGGCGGGTTTGGCGAGGAACCCTTTACCGCCCTGGAAAACGACGACCCCTATTATAAGGCGATCATTGTGGTTCCGCCGGCCAATGTGGTGAGCGAATCGCTGGCCGCCGTGGAGAAGGTCCTGGCGGGCGAAGCTGTGGAGCCCATTACCAACATCGAGATCGGCCTTGCGACCCACGAGAACGTAAAGGACTTTATGGAATAAAACGCAGCGGCCTGCCCGGCAGCACAGCGCAGGGGCAGAAAAGCGGCAGAGCGGAAGAAGGAACAATATGACATACCTGTGCGCGTCGGTCAACTCATGGAGCCTGGGCATAAAAACGAACGTGCGCCTGCTGCTGCCGGACCTGGAACCGGGGCAGGCGCCGCCCCCCGAAGGCTATGCAGTGCTTTATCTGCTGCACGGCTACACGGGCGACGGCGGCGACTGGATGCGCCTGTCGCGCCTGGAACGGTACCTGGAGAACAAACAGGCGGTGGCGGTGATGCCGGACGGAGGCAAGGGCTTTTATACCGACACCTGTTCCGGCGATGCGTACTGGACCTACCTTTCCCAGGAGCTGCCACAGTTCATAGAAACGAATTTTGCCGTGTCCAACAGGCGGGAACGCACCTTTGCGGCAGGCCTGTCGATGGGCGGGTACGGCGCACTAAAGCTGGCGCTGCGCCGGCCGGAGCGCTACGCCGCGGCCGCAAGCTTTTCGGGGGTGGTGGACGTGGCCGATACCATGGAGCTGATCAGGGAGGTGCCGGGGCTGATCCCCCACTGCCATGTGCCGCCGAATTTTGGGGCGATCTTTGGCTCAAGGGAACAGGTCTGCGGCACGGAAAACGATCTGACGGCGCTGCTGAACGCCATACCGCCGCAGGACTGCCCGGCGCTGCAGCTTTACTGCGGCGCAGCGGACGCATTGCTTGCCTCGAACGAGCGCTTTGCCGCAGCGGCCCGCCTTCGGGGGCTGCCCTGCCGGTTCGAGCGCCTGCCGGGCGGGCACGAGTGGGGATTCTGGGATGAGGCGCTGGGCAAAACCATAAAAAAATGGCCGCTGGGCGGCTGAGGATCGCCGGAAGGCAGCACAGGGCGGCGCTGGGGCAAAGGGCTCCGGCGCCGCCCTTGTGCTGCCCGGCGCGCGGGCCGCGCTTGCAAAGGAAGGCCGGGTGCATTACAATAAACAAGAACGGCGGGCAAGGAATGCTGAAACGGCGCCGGCAAAGGAGAAAACAAAGATGCTGCCTATCCCCGAGCTTTTGGCCCCCGCGGGGGACCTGGAACGGCTGGAATATGCCCTGCGCTACGGCGCGGACGCGGTGTATGCGGGCCTGACCGAATTTGGAATGCGCGCGGCGCCCGATAATTTTACCCCGGAGCAGCTTGCCCAGGGGGCGGCTTTGTGCCACGCCCGTGGGAAAAAGCTGTATCTCACACTGAACACCCTGCCCACGAACCGGGACCTGGAACGGCTGCCCGCGGCCATCCGCGAGGCGTGGGCCGCCGGGGCGGACGCTTTTATTGTGGCGGACCTGGGCGTTTTGGCGCTGGTAAAGCAGCATGCGCCCGGCGCGGAGGTCCATCTTTCCACCCAGGCGGGCATTACCAACTGGGCGGCCGCCAGGGCGGCCTTTGAGCTGGGGGCAAAGCGGGTGGTGCTGGCCCGGGAGCTGAGCCTTGCCGACATTGCCGAGATCCGGCAAAAGGCGCCGGCGGAATTGGAGCTGGAGGCCTTTGTGCACGGGGCAATGTGCATGAGCGTGTCCGGCAGGTGCCTGCTGAGCCAGCACCTGACCGGGCGGGACGCGAACCGCGGCCAGTGCGCCCAGCCCTGCCGCTGGAAGTATTACCTGATGGAGGAAAGCCGCCCGGGGCAGTTTATGGAGGTGGGCGAAGGGGAGGGCGGCAGCTATATTTTAAGCGCCTGCGACCTTTGCACCGCACCGTTCATTGACCTGATCTGCGGGGCGGGCATCGACAGCCTGAAGATCGAGGGCCGGGCAAAGACCTTTTACTATGTTGCAAGCGTGACCAGCGCCTACCGCCAGGCGCTGGACGCCTTTTTGCAGAACCCCGACGGCGAGTACCGCTGCCCGGACCGCGTGCTGGAAGAGCTGGCCCGCACCAGCCACCGGCGCTATTCGCCGGGGTTCTATTTTGGCCCGGAAAAAGCCCGGCAGGACTCCGCCGGCGGCGGTTATATCCGCCAGTGGGAATTTGTGGGGGTGGTGGAGGAGTGGCGCGAGGGTGTGGCCCGCTGCACCCAGCGGGGCAAATTTGCGCTGGGCGAGACCCTGGAAGCGCTGCTGCCCACAGGGGAGACCGTGAGTTTTGCGCCCGCCTGGATCACAAACGGAGCGGGGGAGCGGGTGGAAGCCACCCCCCACCCCATGATGGCCTACACGATCCCCTGCGAAACGCCCCTGCCGCCCCACAGCCTGCTGCGCCGCCGCCTGGAAGCGGCCAGGGAATAACAGCCCAAAACAAGCCGCGCCCCGGTAAAAAACCGGGGCGCGGCTTGTTTTGAAAAAGCTCAGATGGTGCCGTATTTATCGTAGGCGGCGCGGATGCCGAGGCCCTCTTCCATATCTTTGCCCATGCTGTCTTCCCGGGCGGCCATATCCTCAGCCCGCTCCAGCACTTCCAGAATGTGCTCCCGCGGCACGGCAAGCACCCCGTCGATGTCCGCCATCATGAAGTCGCCGGGATGGATGGTGATCTCGCCGATCTGGATGGGCTGCTGGAAGCTGCAGATGCGCCACCGGCCCAGCGAGCTGCCGCAGGAGTAAAAGCGCGCGAACACGGGGAAGCCCTGCTGCAGAATATCGTTGACATCCCGCACGCCGCCGTCGATGATGGCGCCGCAGCCGCCGGCCTGGCGGGTGCTGCGGGTCATCAGGCCGCCCCAGTGGGCGCAGGTGTCGGTCATGTTGGTCTGCCATACCGGAATGTCACAGGGCTGGATGCTTTCCAGCATGGCGAAGCGAATGTCGTTGTCGTTGCAGGCTTCGTCGGTTACAGGCTCGCCCAGGCCCGTAAAGGCGGGGCCGGCAATCACCATGTCGGGCGTGAGGGGGCGCAGATAGGCCGGCAGCAGGTGCCTGCGCAGACCCAGTTGATCCATGGCATCCGACACGATGCCGGTATACAGCTTTTTGTACCGCGCGACCAGTTCTTCGGTGGGGATGTTCGTCATTTTAAAAGCCTCCTGTTATGATTATGATCGGGAATAAAAACGAAAGGCGCAGGGCCTTTGGACCGCTGGTCTTATCATAACCGGGGAAAGAGGTACGGCGCAATTCGCAGCCTGCATAAGATTTGGGAGAAGGGGCGGGCAAAACAGCCAATTCTAGTGGGATTTTGTTTTATATAATAAACCCTATAAAAAATAAATTGAAAAATGATTGATATATAGTATATAAGTTTTATATAATGAACTTGGTCGGGGCATATAACCTGCCCGGCCGCGGCTGGGCATAAAGGAGAAGGAGCGAAAACGAATGGGGGAAAGCTATACCGGCGTGCCGGCGCTGGAACGGGCGGCGCAGGTACTTGAGCAGGTGCTGCATGCGCCTGCGGGCCTGGCGGCAAAGGAACTGTACCGCAGCTGCGGGTTCCCAAAGGCTTCGTTTTACCGGCTTTTACAGGCGATGGAACAGAACGGTTACCTGCAGCAGGACCCGCAGAGCGGAAGGTATTTTGCAGGGCGCCTTTTCCGGTATGCCTACCGCAGCCGGGACGAGCAGCTGCAGCAGCTGCGGCAGGCCGCTCAGCCGGGCCTGGAGCGCCTGGCACAGCACAGCGGGGAAACAGCCAAGCTGAATGTTATTTCGGGCGGGAGCTGCTATGTGCTGGCCACAGCGCCCGGCCCGCAGCGCATCCGCATTACGGTGGACGAGGGGGCCGCCTACCCGCTGCACACCGGCGCGGCGGGAAAACTGCTGCTGGCCTATGCGGGCGAGGAGGCGATCCGGGCATATTTCGGCGGAAAGGCCGCCGAGCGGTATACGCCCCAGACCATCACCGACGAGGCGCGCTTTTTGCAGATCGCGCGGGGGATTCGCCGGCAGGGATTTGCACTGGACACGGGCGAATTTATAGAGCAGATCGGCGCGGCCGCCTGCCCGGTGCGGCTGCCGGATGGGCAGGTGGCCGCGGCGCTGAGCATCGCTTACCCGAACGTGCTGTTCCACGAGGTGCAGATCGAACGGCTGGTGAGCCTGTTGAAGGGCGAGACGGCGCGCCTGGAAAAGGAGCTGGCCCAATAAAAACCGGAACGAAATAAAAAGCAGGCGGGAAGCGTTGCACCGGCCCGGTAAAAACGGATAACAGAAAAAAGCCCCCTTGTGCAGAGCGATAACTGCATAAGGGGGCTTTGCTGTGTTTGAAGGGGAAGATATCCCGCAGCGGCCGGGGGCGCCGGCGGTTCGGGGGCGGGAAGTCAGGTCTGGCCCCAAAAGCGTGCAAGCTGCGCGCCCAGTTCATCGCTGCCGTATACAAAGCGGCAGTGATTCCAGTGCGCGGGAAAAAGCCGGCGGTAGCCGGCGGCGGCAAAGCGGTCGTCGATCAAAAGCACCGTGCCCTTGTCTTTGGGGGTGCGGATGACCCGCCCGGCGGCCTGCATGACCTTGTTGAAGCCGGGGTAGCGGTAGGCATAGTCGAACCCGCTGCCCCGGGTATCCTCGAAATAGCGGCGCAGGGCCTCCTGCCGGGGGTTTACCTGGGGCAGCCCCACCCCCACAATGGCGGTGCCGATGAGCCGGTCGCCCACCAGGTCCACCCCCTCGCCAAAGACGCCGCCCAGGACCGAAAACCCCAACAGGGTGCCGCCGGACCCCACCTCGAATTTTGCGAGGAAGGCCTGGCGGGCTTCGTCGCCCATGCCGCTTTCCTGCAGGATGGTGGGCACGTGGGGGTAGGCCCTGCAAAAATGCTCATAGACCTGTGCAAGGTAGGCATAGCTGGGGAAAAAGGCCATGTAGTTGCCGGGCCGGGCCGCCACCAGCGCCGCCAGATACGCCGCAATGGCGCCGAGGCTGCTCTCCCGGTCGCGGTAGCGGGTGCTAACGTCTGCCGCGCAGTAAAGGCCCAGGCGCGTGGGGTCGAAGGGGCTGGGCAGAGCCGCGCATTTGGCCGCGGCGCAGCCAAGGATATCCTTGTAATAGGCGGCGGGGGAAAGCGTGGCGCTGAACAGCACGGCCGCCCGGCCGCAGGAAAAGCTCTTGTCCAAAAATGCGCTGGGGTCCAGGCAGAGCTGGCTGGCGCGCACGTCGCCGCCAAAAGCGGCAAGCTGGGTGATGTAATGGTCGTCGTACCCTTCGCTTACCCGCAGGTATTCCCGCAGGGCGAAATACACCTCCAGCAAAGCCTCGTGGGCCTCGCCCTCCCGGTGTTCGTCGAGCCATTCCTCCAAGGGGCCGGTGCAGCGGCCCAAAAGCTTGTTGAATTCGGCCAGGGCTTCGGCCTGGAAAAAAGTGCGGCCCGGTTCGGCCTCGCACCGGCGGCGCAGCTCGATCAGGGCGGCGTTCACCTTGCCCAGTGCGTTCTTGAGCTTGCCCTTGCCCGGGCCAAGCAGCTTTTTGGCCCCTAAAATCTGGCTTTTTTGCAGATGCGCCGAGTGCATCTCGCGGGCGCGGTCGGGCAGGTTGTGGGCCTCGTCCACCAAAAACAGATAGTCGCCGCCGGTTTCAAAAAAGCGTTTGAGGCTGACCACAGGGTCAAAGAGATAATTGTAATCGCCCACGATTACATCGCACCAAAGCGAGAGGTCCAGCCCCAGTTCGAAGGGGCAGACCTGAAACCGCGCTGCAAGCTCTTCCAGCAGGGGGCGGGTGAATTCGTTTTCATCCAGCGCCTGCCACAGCACGTTCCGGATGCGGTCGTAATAGCCGCTGGCATAGGGGCAGGCGTCCGGCGTGCACTCGCGCTTTTCCAGCAGGCAGGCTTTGTCTTTGGCGGTAAGGGTGATGCTTTTGAGCGAGAGCCCCGGCTGCGCGGCGCGCAGGGCGGCGAGGGCCTGCTCGGCGGCGGCGCGGGCGGTGGTGCGGGCGGTGAGGTAAAAAATGCGCTCGCCCCGGCCCTCGCCCATGGCTTTGAGCGCGGGAAACAGGGCGCTCATGGTTTTGCCGATGCCGGTGGGCGCCTGGCAGAGCAGGCGCCCGCCGTCCCGGAAGGTACGGTAAGCGGCCGCCGCCATGGCCCGCTGGCCGCCCCGGTATTGGTCAAAGGGAAAGGGCAGGGCCTGCAGGCTGGCGGCCCGGGCCCCGGCCCATGCGGCGGCCCGCTTTGCCCAGGGGGCATATTCGGCCAGGAGCGCCTGCACAAAGGAATCCAGCTCGGCCGCGGTAAAGCGCCGCGTGAAACGGATGATCTTTTCTTCATCCACCTGGAAATAGGTGAGCCGCACCGCCATTTCGGCAAGGCTGTGCTGGGCGGCATAGATTGCCGCGTATACCTGCCCCTGAGCCCAGTGCACAGGCTTCATATCCTGGGTGATCTGCTCGGACGGGATGGTGACGGTCTTGATCTCGTCCACGGTGACGAGGCCGTCCGCGGTGAAAATGCCGTCGGCCCGGCCGTCGATGAGATAATCGACCCCGGCTGCGCTGTATTCCTGTTTGAGATATACTTCGGCCTCGTACCCCGCGCCCGCGGCTTTTTGCAGGCGGCGGTGGATGCGCGCGCCCTCGGCGGCCCGGTCAAAGCCGGAAAATCGGCTGTCGATGCTGCCGGTCTGGAGCAAAAACTCCACCAGCTGGCGCACAGGCAAATGCACCTGTTCCAAACCCGGCCGCCCCCTTTGCTTGATGTGTTCGCCTTATTGTACCACATAACCTGGCAGGCTAAAAGCAAAAGGTGAAAAAACACCATGGGTGGGGTGTAATTGAGCGAAGAACACAAATCTTTGTGGGAGGGACAGGCTTCGACAGCATTTGATGCAAAGCTTGGGGTATCATACGACTTGGCACTGAAAAAAGCGGAAGAGGGATCAAAATGTGTGAATACAGAATGTTCAAACAGCGGCTGTATTCGCCGTGTGCCGGCGAATACGATACCTGGGGCATCGCTTATTATTGTGGCAGAGAGATGAGGTTTGCCCTGGAGGATGTGGGCTGTGACGAGGCGATGGTGCGGCGGCTGACACAGCAGCTCAACCGGTTTGATGTTTCGGTTTGTCATTTCAAAGACGTGGTGCTGGATTCTTTGGAATAGAATACGGAGCGTTTTCCACATAAAGGAGAACGCTCCGTATTTTTTGCCTGCGGCCCGGCGGGGCCGCAGGCAACCGGAAGTTTTGCACAAACAGCCCGCGGAAACCGGAGGGACGGGGGGGCGGGGCGAAAGATTTTACAGCCCCAGCTTGGCGTTCAGCGCCGCTGCCGCAGCGTCCACCGCGGAGAAGTCGACGGCGGCGCCGTAAAACGCCTCCAGTTCGTCGTGGCTGGCTTTGGCCTCGCACTGCATAGCGCTGGCCTGGGCCAGCAGGTCGGCCGCGGCGCGCCGGTTGAAACGAAGGCGCTTTTTGCGGCAGCGAAGCCGGTCTTTGGCCTCGAACCGGGTGCAATGAATATTCTTTTGGTCCGGAAACTCCATGGGATGCCAGCTGTTGCTGGTGAGGAACGCCAGCCGGAGCTCGGGCAGGAACAGATGGTCGATCTTGCCCTCGGAAAGCGGGCAGGGGCAGGTGACGACGTGGTAGCCGCGCTCTAACCCCAGGCGGCGGAGCGTTTCCATCAGAAGGCTGCTGCAGGCCCCATATTCATCGTGAAAGACCACCAAGGTGTCGGCCAGGGCAGGAATGGTATCGCGGAACACCTTGTGGCCCTGGGGGGTCACGGCGCTGAGCAGGCGTATGCTTTCACGCCCTTCGCCCCCGCGCCGGGGCAGGTAGCGCAGCGCCAGGCGGTTTGCATAGGCGCGGGCCTTTTCCATATCCGCAGCGCCGGCGGCGGTGCGGCGGCTGTCGGCCAGAAGCTCGGCGGCACTGGAAATATAGCGGGCCGCGCGGCCCTGCAGGCACTTGCAGCGCCGGAACAGGGCAATGATCTCGGCCCGGTTTGCCTTGAGCTGCTTTGTGTCCATGGTATGGTACAGGCTTACCACCTCTTCGGCCGCGCCGGGGTAGGCCGGGTCCAGCGTATGGGGGGCGGTGGCGTCCAGCACGGCGGCAAAGGGCCGGGGCAGGATCACGCCGTCGAGGCTGTCGGGATCGGAGGAACAATGGATGCGCTCCACAGGGTCGCCCGCTTTTTGGGCGATGCGGCGCATCATGGTGCTTTTGCCGCAGCCGGGCCCGCTTTTGATGAGATACAGCTGAATGCCCGGTTCTGCGCCGAGCTGCTCAAAATAGCCACGGAAGCCCCCGGGGCCGACCGCGCCTAAAAAGAAATCCACACTTTTTTTGTCGTTTTCCATGGTGAACACCCCTCTCTTTGCCCATGTTATGCCAAGAAAATTTTATTCGCCACACTGCGCGCAAATATTTGCCCCTAATTTTGTATGGTAATAACTGGAAGGGGGCGAAACGGAATGACTCGTTTTGTGCTGGTACTGCTGTTTATGGTGGCGTTTGTGGTGTTGTGCAGCATGTGGGTGGGCGAAAAATAAACCCGCCGCGCTGTGCGGGCGAAAGGCAAGGGACCGCCTTTAAAAAGCCTGTGATACAAAAAATGGCGAAAACGGTTGATTTTAGAATGATAAAGTGATAAAATTAACATAAATACACGGGGATACCGTGTGAAAACGAGGAGGGAATACACCTATGAACAAAAAGGCGACGAGCGTGATTGCCTACCTGAGCTGGATCGGCTGGCTGATCGCATATCTGGCGGGCGATAAGGAGGGCGCGAAGTTTCATTTGAACCAGGCCGGTGTGCTGGCCATTGTGGGGCTGGCGACCACCGTGCTTGCGTGGGTGCCCATTGTGGGGCGCTTTATGTGGATTGTGAGCACCGTGGTGGGAATCTTCTCGCTGGTGGGCCTGATCTACGCGGCACAGGATCAGGACAAGCCCCTGCCGCTGATCGGCGGCATCACCCTGCTGAAATAAGAGCGCATGAGCGGAGGGGCTGCCCCTGGGGCGGCCCTCTGCTTTTTTGCCGCGCGGCCTGCAAAAGCGGCTTGACAAGCGGCGCGGGGGATGCTATCATAACGAAGTCTTGAAAGGCACACTGGAATTGCCGGGGCTATAGATTTACCTGTTTCTGAGTACAAACAGGGGGTCTGTAGCCTCTTTTTTGTGAAAAGGAGCTGATCCCGCTTTGCCGCAGGCTGAAAACCCCATGGGCACAAAGCCCGTGTTCCCGCTGTTGATGGGAATGGCGATCCCGCCGATTATTTCTATGCTCATTCAATCGCTTTACAATGTGGTGGACAGCGTGTTTGTGGCACGGCTGTCGCAGGATGCGCTGACGGCTGTGTCGCTTGCATATCCGCTGCAGAACCTGGTGCTGGCGGTTGCGGTGGGCTACGGCGTGGGCGCAAACGCCTTTATTGCCCGCAGCCTGGGCGAGGGCAACCGGCAGGCCGTGGACCGGGCTGCGGGCATGGGGCTGGTGTTTACCGGGCTGCACTCGCTGGTCTTTTTGCTGGTGGGGCTATTTGGCGCGGCGCCTTTTTTACGGCTGTTCAACCAGGACGCCGGCGTGCTGGCCATGAGCGAGAGCTACACCCGTATCGTGATCTGCCTGGCGTTCGGCAGCCTGTTCCACATTTACATTGAAAAGCTGTTCCAGGCGGTGGGCAATATGGTGGTGCCCATGATCCTGCAGGGAGTGGGGGCCATTGTGAACATCGCCCTGGACCCGGTTCTCATTTTTGGGCTGCTGGGCCTGCCTGCGCTGGGGGTGACCGGCGCGGCGATCGCCACCATCATTGGCCAGATGACCGCCTGCACGCTGGCCGTGATCTATTTTATTCGCACGGATACCGGCATCCACATCCGGCTTTCCGGCCTGCGGCCGCAGGCCGCCATTGCCAAGAAGATCTACGCGGTGGGGGTGCCCTCGTGCATGATGGCGGCCATGCCCTCGCTGCTGGTGGGGGCGCTGAACGCGCTGCTTGCCACCCTGCACAGCCAGGCGGTGGCGGTGTTCGGCATTTACTTTAAATTGCAGACCTTTGTGTACATGCCGGCGAACGGCCTGGTGCAGGGCATGCGCCCCATCGTGAGCTACAATTACGGCGCGGGCAAGGCACAGCGCATGCGCGCCACCCTGAAAGACAGCCTGCTGGTGACCGCGGGGATCATGGCGCTGGGAACGGTGCTGTTCTGGGCGCTGCCCGTGCCCATTATGCAGCTGTTTGGGGCCGACGCGGGGATGATGGCGCTGGGGGTGCCCATGCTGCGGATTGCAAGCCTTGGCTTTTTGGCCTCGACCCTGGGGACCGTGCTGGCGGGCGGCTTTGAGGCGCTGGGCAAGGGCATGGATTCGCTGCTGATCACCCTGATCCGGCAGCTGCTGGTGATCCCGCCGCTGGCCGTTTGCCTTTCCCGGGTGTGGGGCCTTGCCGGGGTGTGGGCGGCGTTTCCGGTGGCGGAGGGGCTGGCCGCGCTGGTGGCGGTGCTGCTGTTCCGGCGCACGCTGCGCCGGCTGCAAGTACCGGGCGGCGGCGTGAAGGCCTGAAAACAAAAACGGATCAAAAGCCGAAAGGCCCCGGCGCACAGCGTGCGCCGGGGCCTTTCGGCTTTTGAATCATTTGTGCGGGGGGACGATTTCGAGCCAGTAGCCGTCCGGGTCCTGGATGAAATAAATGCCCATGGCCGGATTTTCAAAGCAGATGCAGCCCATGGCGGCGTGCTTTTGATGGGCGGCTTCGTAGTCATCCGCTTGGAAGGCCAGGTGGAACTCGCACTCGCCCAGGTCGTAAGCGCCGGGGTGGTCGCGCAGCCAGGTGAGCTCCAGCTCAAAGCTGCTTTCGGCATTCGCCACATACACGATGATATAGGAGCCGTCTGCGGCGGCCTTGCGGCGCACCTCGGTAAGGCCGAGCGCCTCTTCGTAAAAGGCCAGCGAGCGCTGCAGGTCGCTCACATTGTAGTTTTCGTGGATCATTTTAAAGTTCATGAGGATCCTCCTTTTCACTTTGCCAAACATCAGCCGTGACGATCTGCCCGGCAAACGGGGCGAGCTGGGGCAGCGGGAGGTAGGCCAGCATGGCGGCCCGGTCGCCCCAATAGTGCATGGGAAAGGCATGGGCGGTGGGGCAGGCCTTTAAAAAATCGACAAAGCCCCAGGGCGCCGCCGCCTCCTGCCGGGGATCGAGAGGCAAAAACGCGCAGTCGAACCGGACGCCTGCGATCCGGGCCAGCTCTTCGTGAAAGGCTTTGTCCTGCCAGGCGTTGGAGGCCTGGCTTTCGCCTTCCCAGTGCCACCAGTTCAGATCGCCCGCATGATAAAACCGCAGGCCCTCGGCTTCCACCACAAAGGCACAGCCTGTATCGGTGGAACGAAGGGTTTGGATGGAAAGCCCTTCCAGCGAATGCGTTTCGCGGGAGCCCACCCGCAAAAGCTCCGCCCCGTGGTGGATCGGGACCTTTTTGTGCAGGATGTAGCGAACGGCTGGATGCTCTTTGTACAGCTTCCAGATGGCGGGGTCGTAGTGGTCGGGGTGAACGTGCGAGACGAACACGTACAGCGGTTTTTGGGCGTCCAGCGGGGGCAGCTGGCCCTTGTACCAGTCGAACAAAAGCAGGGTGTGCTTCAATTCCACCAAAAAACCGCTGTGATACAGATGGGTCACTTTCATGGCGCGCGGGCCTCCTTTTAAGCTTGCGGGCCGCCCGGAAGGGGGGCGCGGGTCAGAGCAGCTCGCGGCGCAGTTCGTCCGCCGGAAGGGGGCTGAGCAGGGCGGGGGCGATGTCCAGCACGGTGCGGCAGCCGGTCTCGCCCGCCTGGCGCAGCCGGTAAGCGGCACGGGCATAGGCCACGATAACGCTGGAGGTGAATTCGGGGTTGGAATCCAGCTTAAGGCTGTATTCCACCACATGGCTGTGCTCATTTTCCCAGCCGGTGCGGCCCGAGCGCAGCACCGTGCCGCCGTGGGGCAGGCCCGCGTGCCCGGCCGCCAGCTGCTGGGCGGTGATGAAATGAACGGTGGTGTCGTAATCGGCAAAATAGTTGGGCATTTGTTTGATCTCGCGCTCGATGCGGGCAAGATCGGCGCCGGGGGCGGCCACCACAAAGCACTCGCGGGTGTGCTTTTGCCGGGTGGTGAGGGTGGGCTGGCTGCCCGCCCGCACGGCGGCCAGGGCGCTTTCCACCGGAATGGTGTACTGCCGCGCGTCCAGCACGCCCTCGATGCGGCGGATGGCGTCTGAATGGCCCTGGCTGACGCCCTTGCCCCAGAAGGTATAGCTTTCGCCCTGGGGCAGCACCGCCGCGGCGTACGCCCGGTTCAGCGAGAACAGGCCCGGATCCCAGCCCACCGAGATAATGCCCAGGGTGCCGACGGCGCGGGCGGCCGCGTCCACGGCGGCAAAGTGTTCGGGGATCCTGGCGTGGGTATCGAAGCTGTCGATCACCGTGAACCACTGGGCAAAGTGCGGGGTCTGTGCGGGGAGGTCGGTGGCGCTGCCGCCGCACAGGATCAGCACGTCGACTGCGTCTTTCATGGCCTCGGCCTTTTCGGCGGGCAGAACGTTTGCGCCGGGGGTCAGGGGATGAACCCCGGCGGGGTCACGGCGGGTAAAGATGGCGGCAAGCTCCATGTCCGGGTTTTGGCGCACCGCGCACTCCACCCCGCGGCCCAGGTTGCCGTAACCCATGATGCCAATGCGGATACTCATAGTTATTTCCCTCCACTCAATGCATTCAAAAGCGGGGCGCGCCCGTTTTTACGTTACAAGAATAGCACACGCCGCGCCCCCTGACAAGAAAAAACTGGCCCACGGGCGGGAATTTATCCCGGCCCGGGGCCAGCCTGCGGGAAAGAACGGGCAGCGCCAGGGCGCGCCCGGAGCCGCTAGCCCACCTGTTCGAGGCTGCGGCGGAGAAACGCGCGGGTCTTGGGGCTTTGGGGGGCGCCGAACACCTGAGCGGGGGGGCCCTGCTCTTCGATGACACCGTCCGCCATGAAGATAACCTGGTCGGACACGCCCTTTGCGAATTCCATCTCGTGGGTGACCACGATCATGGTGGTGCGGCTGCTTTTCAGGCTGCGGATGACCCGCAGCACCTCGCCGGTGAGCTCAGGGTCCAGGGCGCTGGTGGGTTCGTCGAAGCAGAGGATATCCGGCTCCAGCGCCAGGGCACGGGCAATGGCCACCCGCTGCTGCTGCCCGCCCGAGAGCTGGAAGGGGTAGTTCTGCAGCTTGTCGGCCAGGCCCACCCGGCCCAGCAGCTCCCGGGCTTTTTGCTCGTTTTTGGCCGCGGCCTGCCGCGCCGCGGATTTTCCCCGCCGCTCTTTTGCCAGAAGGTCCATTGCGAGGGTGACGTTGCGCAGCACGGTATACTGCGGGAACAGATTAAAATTTTGGAACACCAGCCCGAAGTGCAGCCTGCGCTGGCGCAAAGGCTGGGTGCAGGCGGGGCCCCAAAGCTCTTGCCCGGCCACGTACAGTTCGCCCGCGTCCGGGCGTTCGAGGAAATTGAGGCAGCGCAGCAGGGTGGTCTTGCCGCTGCCGGAGGAACCGATGATCGAGAGTACCTGCCCCTGGTCCAGCGTGAGGTCGATGCCGTTTAAGACCTCCAGCCCGCCGAACCGCTTGCACAGGCCCTTTACTTCCAGGATTGCCATGCCCGTCACCCCTTGTAATAGTTTAATTTCCTTTCGGCCCAACCGAACAGAAGGGTCAAAAGGCCGCTGAACGCCAGATAGAACACGCCGGTGTAAAACAGCGGCCAGACCAGGGCGCGCTGGGCGGCGATGTCCTGCGCGGCGCGGATCAATTCGCCCACCGCGATGACCCGGGCAAGGCTGGTGTCCTTGACCAGGGTGATGATCTCGTTGCTCATGGGGGGGAGGATGCGCTTGGTGACCTGCAGCAGCACGATGCGCCCAAAGATCTGGGCGCGGGTCATGCCCAGCACCTGCCCGGCCTCCCACTGGCCCTGGGGAATGCCCTCGATGCCGCCGCGGTAAATCTCGGAAAAATAGGCGGCGTAATTGATGATGAACGCCGCCAACACCGCGGCCAGGCGGTTGTGCATGGGCATGCCGAACGCGAGGCCCGGCACATAAAAGACCACCAGGACCTGGAGCATGAGCGGGGTGCCCCGGATGATCCAGATAAAGGTGCGGGTGAGCCAGCGCAGGGGGGCAAAACGGCTCATGGAACCCAGGCAGACCACGAGGCCCAGCGGCAGCGAGGCGGCCAGCGTGACGGCAAAGATCAGGCAGGTGGTTTTGAAGCCCTGAAGCAGTTCCAGCGTAACCTGTAAAAACGACATGGGTGGGATACTCCTTGCAAGGGCGGCACAGGGCCGCCGTATTCACACGAGGGCCGCCCGGGCCGATGATATGCCCGGGCGGCTTTTGGTTTTTGGCGAAGGTGCGGTTCAGCCCTTGGCTTCCAGCAGGGGGAGCACGGAGGGGTATTTTTCGGCAAGGGCGGCAACGGTGCCGTCGTTTGCCAGCTGCTGCAGCGCGTCGTTCACCTTGGCGGTGATATCGCTGCCCTTGCGGAAGCCGATGCCGTATTCTTCCTTGGAGAGCTCGATGCCCTCCACCACCATGAGATCGCTGTAGCTGGTGCCCTCGCCCACCGAGGCGTAGGCCATGACCGCGTCGATCACTGCCACGTCTGCCGTGCCGGATTTGAGCTCCAGCAGGGTGTCGCGCTGCGCCTGCACGGCGGTGAGCTGCGCGCCCTTGAGCGCTTCGCTGCCCTCAACGCTTTTGGCGCCCGCGCTCTCGGCCTCGGCCACAAAGCGGGCGGTGGCCATGCTTTCCAGGGTGGTGTACACAGAGGCGTTGGCCTTGTTGATCACGCACACCTGCATGTTGCCGCTGTAAGGAACAGAGAAATCCAGGCTTTCCTTGAGATCGTCCAGAATGGTCATGCCGTTCCAGATGCAGTCGATGCTTTTGCTTTGCAGCTCCACCGTTTTTTGATCCCAGTCGATCTCCACAAACTCGGGGGTCACGCCCAGCTTGGCGCACACCGCTTCGGCCAGTTCGGTGTCGAAGCCGATGAGCTTTTGGGGATCCTGCGGGTCGTAATAGTTCATGGGGTCAAACAGGGTGATGCCGATCTTGAGGGTGCCTTTGTCCTGCACGTACTTCCAATCGGATTCGCCGGTCTGGCCGCAACCGGTGAGCATGCCCGCCGCCAGAGCGGCGGCCGCCAAAAAGGAAACAATCTTTTTCATGAGTAAACCCCTCCTCGAATGCTTTAGTAATTTAGCACAGTAGAATAATATCACGACAGAGCGAAAAGGGCAAGGCCTTTTTGCAAAGTTTTCTAAAACGCCGGAAAAACAGGGCATCGGGCCGGCGGAGGTTGGCGGATACGCACAAAAAAGCAGGCCGCGCATGCGGCCTGCCAAGAAATAAAAGGAGATTAAGCGCCCAGAGCGGCCAAGGCGCGCCCCACAAAAATGGGCAGCTGCTTTTGCCACCAGGGCCAGTCGTGCGCGGAGTCGGCGCCCCACAGCTCCAGGGTATGGGGCACCTGGCGGGCTGCAAGCGCCGCCGCCAGCTCGCGCGTTTCGGCCAGAAAGCGTTCCTCGTAGGGGCCCTGGCCGCAGCAGAGAAGCAGGGGGCCGCCCGTGGGGAGCTTTTCACGGGGGAGCAGGCGCAAAAGGTCCACCGGGCTGCTGCGCAGGGTCAGATCATCGGAATACCCGCCGAACCAGCCGCCCGCTTTGTAGCTGCCCGAAAGGCCCACCGCGCCGCAGAAAAGGGCGGGCCGCCGCAGATACAGGCTCACGGCGTGCAGCGCGCCGAGCCCCGCCCCCATTGCGAGCAGGCGGCAATCGCCCCGGCCCGCTTCGCCGGCAAGCCCGAGAGCGCGCGGCACAAGCTCGCCGCAGAGGTAATTGAACCACCGCTCCTGCATCTCGGCGCGAGGCCGGCCTTCCCCCCCGGAGAGCCAGCTCTCGCCGTCCACGCCGTCGGCACAAAAAAGCCGAAGCTGCCCGCCCTCGATAAAAGGGGCGAGAGAGGCCGCAAGGCCGCGGTCCTCCCAGTCGTAAAAGCGGCCGCCCTCGCAGGGGAGCGCCAGGCAGGGCTGCCCGGCATGGCCGTAGACCTTGAATTCCATCTCGCGCTTTAAAAAGCGGCTGTATTCCTTATAATAGCTTGTCTGCATAAAAGGGCCTCCCAAAGATCGCGGCCGGCCGCCCCGCGCAAAAAACGGAGAAGCGCTTTTTCAGAGCAGGGCCGCCGACTGTTTTTACCAGTATACCAGAGGCGGCGAAGGGCGGCAAGTGCCCTGCGATTTTCTTGACAAAGATCACCGGGCGAGTACAATTAAAGGAAATGCGCGCCCGGTAAAGGGCGCGGTGAGGAAAAAGGGGAAGAGGAACATGGATGCGGTAAAAACCTTTTTGCACAAAAAGAATGTGGAGATCAGCGCCAAGCGCTACGGGGTGGACGCGCTGGGGGCCATGGCACAGGGGCTGTTTGCCTCGCTGCTGATCGGCACCATTCTGAACACGCTGGGCACGCAGCTGGGCCTGGGCCTGTTCAACGAATTGGGCGGCTACGCCACCGGCGTGGCGGGCCCCGCCATGGCGGTGAGCATCGGCTTTGCACTGCAGGCCCCGGCGCTGGTACTGTTCTCGCTGATCACGGTGGGGGCGGCGGCCAACGCCCTGGGCGGCGCTGGCGGCCCGCTGGCGGTGCTGGTGGTGACCATTCTGGCCTGCGAGGCGGGCAAGCTGGTGTCGAAAGAAACAAAGGTGGATATTTTGGTCACCCCCTTCGTGACCATCTTTGTGGGGGTAGTGCTGTCGGTCTGGTGGGCGCCCGCCATTGGCGCGGCGGCCTCCGGCGTGGGGGCGGTGATCATGTGGGCCACCGAGCTGCAGCCCCTGCTGATGGGCATTGTGGTGAGCGTGGTGATCGGCATTGCGCTGACCCTGCCCATCTCGTCGGCGGCGATCTGCGCCGCGCTCTCGCTCACAGGGCTGGCCGGCGGCGCGGCGGTGGCGGGCTGCTGCGCCCAGATGGTGGGCTTTGCGGTGCTCTCGTTCCGGGAAAACCGCTGGGGCGGCCTGGTGAGCCAGGGGCTGGGGACCTCGATGCTGCAGATGGGCAACATTCTGAAAAACCCGCGCATCTGGCTGCCGGCCATTTTGGCCAGCGCGATCACGGGGCCGCTCGCCACCTGCGTGTTCAGGCTGGAAATGAACGGCCCGGCGGTTTCTTCCGGTATGGGCACCTGCGGGCTGGTGGGCCCCATCGGCGTGTACACCGGCTGGGCAAACGAGGTGGCTGCGGGTACCCGCGCGGCCATTACCGGCATGGACTGGCTGGGCCTTGCGCTGATCTGCGTGGTGCTGCCCGCTGTGCTGTGCTGGGCGTTTGGGCTGCTGCTGCGCAAAAAGGGCTGGATCAAAGAGGGCGATCTGGCCTTGGCGGAATAAAAAGCATGCGCCGGAAAGCGCCGCCCGCGGCGCCTGTTCTTTTGGGGCGGGATATGGTAAAATAAAAAAGGCCGCGGGGCAAGGCTTTTTGCGGCCCCCTGGAAAAACGGTGAAAGAAATGGAGCCGGGCGTGCTCGGAACAGGGGGCGGGGAAAATGCATTTTGAACGGCTGCAAACACAGCAGGGCAACCTCTATTTAAAGGCGATGGAGCTGTACGGCGCAAGTTTTCCGCCCCATGAGCAGAGAGAAGCGTCTTCGCAGGCAAAGATCATGGAGCATGGGGAGTACCAGTTCAACCTGATCTGTGAGGAAAATGAGCTGGTGGGAATTCTTTTGTGCTGGGAAACAGAAGGATTCATCTATGTGGAGCATTTTTGCATTGACCCCGAAATGCGCAACCAAAAGTACGGCCAACGGGCGCTGGAACTGCTGAACCGGCGAAAAAAGCCTGTGATTTTGGAGATCGACCCGCCGGAGGACGAGGTTTCCGCCCGGCGCAAGGGCTTTTATGAGCGGGCAGGGTATGCGGCAAACGGGTTTGAACATCTGCATCCCCCCTACCGCGCGGGCCGCGGGGGCCACCGCCTGGTGGTGATGTCGCATCCGCAGAGGCTCACACAAGCGGAATACGACGCCTTTAACGGATATTTGAAAGAAACGGTAATGGGAAGCTGACCTTGGCTTTTTGAAAAAAGGAACGGCAGCGCGCTGTTCCGGGGGGCTTGGAAAGGAGGGCGCAGCCATGGAATATAAAGTGCACGATCAGCTTGACCCGCTGTTTGAAACAGCCAGCCTGCTGCTGCTCTGCGCGCAGGGCGATCCCCGCTTTGTGCGGGAGGAAACAATCCGGCATTTGAGCGAGTTTGGGCTGGACGGCGAGGCGTTCTATTCGCGGAATGGAAAGGCTTACGACAAATACTTCCGGGTCTTCGCGCAGAATCAAAAGCTGGAACCGGGGGATGAGGAGCTTCTCCAGGGCAGTTACGCGATCTTTTTTATGCGGGTGCTGCCCTTTTTGCAGGACCCAAGCCAGCTGGAGCGCAGGGACTGGGACGCGCAGCGGCTGGCCGAGGTGTGCATCCACGCGTGCGGCATTTATTTTGAAGAGGATGGGGAGCCGCCCACCGGGCAGGCGGCGGGGGACGCCCGCGCGCTGATGGAGTTTGTGCGGAAGACGAGCCTGGACGAGGCGGACCGCTGGCGGGCCTTTGAGCTGCTGTGCGACCCCCGCCCCTCGTTTTTGCGCATGGCGGCCCTATTGGAGCGCAACCTGCCCGCCCAAAAAAAGGCGCAGCAGGCGGTGGCAAAGCCGCTGGAGGCGCTGATCGGCAGGATGGGCACCGACCCCATGCGCCTGGGCGGCGCCTATTTTGTGAAAAAGCCGGAGGATGTTGCCTGCGTGTGGCCCAGCCTGGCGGTGGCGTTCGGCCTGCTGATTGCGGACGAGATTTGCTATTGCGGCCTGTTGTGCGAGCCGCTGATGGAGCTTTCACAAAGCAAGGGCGAGGCGGACCAGATGCTGGCCGCGCGCCTGAAGGCGCTGGGGGACAAAACGCGGCTCGCCATTATGGATGAGCTCGCACGGCGGGGCGGCAGCTACAACGCCGAGCTGGCCCAGGCGCTGGGCCTTACCCCGGCCACCATTTCGCACCATTTGGACCTTTTGCTCACGGCCGGGCTGCTGGAGATGCGCCAGGAGGATAAGCGCATTTATTGCAGCGTGAAGGAGCGGGCGGTGGAAGAAGCGGCCGAAGCACTGCGCCGCCGCTTTGGCGGCCAGGAAAATAGAACAGGAAAAACATAATAAACCAAAAACGCGCCTTTCGGGGCGCGTTTTTTTGTTGGAATATATTAGATGAAAATAAAATATTGTTTGACACATATCTAATATTATGATATGCTTTGTGCAATTCAAACAAGGGGGAGAAAGCATTGAAGGAATGCATGAGGAAAAACAAGGGCCTGCTGGCGCTCACCGCGCTTGCCGGGGTGGCGGCGTCGAGCGCCATGGTGCTGCTGGCACTGTTTTTGCAGAGAATCACCGACGTGGCCCTGGCCGGGGACATGGAGGGATTTTTAAAGGTGCTGCTGGCCGCACTGCTGTATCTGGCCGCACTGGGGAGCCTGTATTGGATTTACGAGCTGCTGGGCAAAAAGCTGATCCGGCGCATCACACTGCTGCTGCGCCGCCGGGTGTTCCAGGGGGTGTTCCGCCGCGGGTACGAGGACTACACCGAGCACAACACGGCGGATTATATCTCGGCGCTGACCAACGACATAAAGCAGGTGGAGGAGAATTACATCCAGCCGCTGCTGCTTACCGTGGAGAGCGCGGTGATGTTTTTGGTGACCCTGGGGCTGCTGCTGTACTTGAGCCCGCTGGTCACCGCCTGCCTGGGGGTGGGGCTGGTGGTGATGTTCCTGGTGCCCTCGCTGTACGGCAAGGCGCTGGAGCGCAGGCAGGAAGGGTATTCGCGGCAGATGGCGGTGTTTACCGCAAAGCTGAAGGACCTGTTTTCCGGGTACGAGGTGATCCGGGCGTATGGAATGAAAAAAGCGGCGGGGAAAAGCTTTGAACGGGAAAACGAGGCGGCGGCGGACGCAAAGTACGCGGCGGACCGCCTGTTTGCCGCCAACCAGACCCTGTCGCAGATGCTGGCCGCGCTGACCCAGTTCGCGGTGATTTTTCTGGCGGCGTTTTTGCTGCTGAAGGGCCGGATCACCATGGGCGCGGTGATCGCGTTTATCCAGCTGAGCGGCACCTTCATCCAGCCGGTGATGGCATTGCTGCAAAACCTGCCCAAGGTAAAAAGCATGAAGCCGGTGCTGGAACGGCTGGAAGGGCTGGCCGATTATGAGCCGGCGGACTTTACCGGGGCAAAGGCGCCCACCTTCCGCCAGGGGATCGAGGTGCGGGACCTGCGCTTTTGCTATGAACCGGGCCAGCCGGTGCTGCAGGGCCTTTGGTGCGGGTTTGAGCGGGGCAAAAAATATGCGGTGGTGGGCGAGAGCGGGTGCGGCAAGACCAGCCTGATCCGGCTGCTCACCGGCTGCTACGCCGGGTACGACGGCGCCATTTGTTACGACGGGCAGGAGCTTCGCGGGCTGGATGTGGAGGCGCTGCAGCGCATGGTGTCGGTGATTCACCAGAACGTGACCATGTTCGACGAGAGCATCCGCTACAACATCTGCCTGGGCGAGGAGTTTTCGCAGGAGGAACTGGAACGGGCGCTGCAGCTTTCGGGCGCGGCAAAATTTTTGCCCCAGACCAGCGGCGGGCTGGATTCGCCGGTGGGGGAGAACGGGGCCAACCTTTCGGGCGGGCAGCGCCAGCGTGTTGCCATTGCCCGGGCGTTGATCCGCAAAACACCGCTGCTGATCCTGGACGAGGGCACCAGCGCGGTGGACCTGCAAACGGCCATGGATATTGAACAGCAGCTGCTGGCGGTGCCGGAACTGACCCTGATCACCATCACCCACAAGCTGGATCCGGAGCTGCTGGGAAGCTACGACCAGGTGCTGTTTTTAAAGGGCGGCACGGCACAGGGCGCGGGCGGCTATGCCGACCTGCAGCAGGAAAACGAGGCGTTCCGCACATTCTGCGGCGTGCACGCCATGGCGTGAGGCATAAAGGCAAAGCGATCCCCCCGCGGCTTGCCGCGAGGGGATCGCTTTGCCGGGGCCGTTAACGGCCCCGGTGCTTTTCCAGATGCTTTTGCCGGCGCAGCAAAAACTTCTGTTCGGCCAGCGCCTGCCGGCGCTGCTTTTGTTCTTTCTGCCGTTTTTCCTTGTTCTGCCCGCGCTGAGCGGCAAGCGCCTGTTGGGCCTTGGTGCCCACCCCGTGCTGCGCCAGCGTCTGGGCGGCTTGCCGCTGGGCCCGCTTGGGGCTTGCCGGCCGCCAGGGAATGGGCGCCTTTACTGCGGGCGAGAAGCGCAGCGTGTGCCAACGCCCCAGCACCCACTGCCAAACCTCCTGGTCGCTTGGTTCGGCCCCAAAGGTGGTTTTTGCGGCGGTGAGCTTTCCCCGGCAGTGCCGCTGCACCACGCCCACCCAAAAGGGCGCCTCGAAATAAACGGTGAGCGAAAGATAACCTGTGTCCATTGCGCGTTCCTCCCTAAAAATAAACTCAGGGAACGGACGACCCCGGGAGGGGGAGGGCTACTTGCGGTGCGCCGCCGCCTTTGGACTACCAACCAAAGTGTGTTTTTATCCCTGCAGCGCCATTATAGCACAAAGCGCGGCAAAACAAAAAGCCGGTCACAAATGTGACCGGCCATTTTGCTTTGCTGCATCAATCAGATCGCGCGGGTAACCTTGCCCGAGCGCAGGCAACGGGTGCAGGCGTAGATGTACTTCGGAGAACCGTCTACGATAGCCTTAACACGCTTCACATTGGGCTTCCAGGTCCGGTTGGAACGCCGGTGAGAGTGGGACACCTGAATGCCGAAGGAAACGCCCTTGCCACAACAATCGCACTTTGCCATTTGCTGCACCTCCTCATAATCAAGTCGCTAAAATATAATATCAGACCCTGCACAAAATTGCAAGCGATTTTTTGAAATATCTGCACAAAAGCCCGGTAAAATTACAATTCACTTGTGTAAGCGATCCAAAACCGGTATAATAAAACGTAATATGTGCAAAAACGAATCAAAGGAGGCTGCCGCATGGGGCTGCTCAGCACAACGCAGATCTTGAGTTACCTTGCCCGGGCGCTGGTGATGCTGATCGTGATCCCGGTGCACGAGGCCGCCCACGCTTTTGTGAGCGCCAAGCTGGGCGACACCACCGCAAAGGACGCGGGCAGGCTCACCCTGAACCCGCTGGCCCACTTTGACCCCATCGGCGCGCTGTGCATGATCGTGGCGGGCTTCGGCTGGGCAAAACCTGTGGGGGTGAACCCGGCCCGCTTTAAAAACCCCAAGGCCGGCATGGCCATCAGCGCGGCGGCGGGGCCCGTTTCCAATCTGCTGCTGGCGTTCGTGGCCACCATTGTGTACAAGCTGGTGCTGTTTTTCTACCCGGCGCTGCCCGGCGGCGTTTTTTCGGACCTTTTGTATCTGTTCACCTTATATATGGTGCTGATGAACGTTTCGCTGGCGGTGTTCAACCTGATCCCGCTGCCCCCGCTGGACGGTAGCCGCATGCTGCTGGTGTTTCTGCCAAGGCGGCTGTATTTCAAGGTGATGCAGTACGAGCGCTATATCTTTTTTGCCATGGCCGCATTGCTGCTGCTGGGGGTGTTCGACTGGCCGCTGGCCGTTGTGAACAACTGGGTGCTGAACCTGCTGTTAAAGCTCACCGGTTTTGTGGATCTGCTGCTGCGGGCCGCCTCCGGCGTGAGCGTGTGATATTAAAAGAGAAAAGAGCTGCACATGGAGACCCTTACGTTTAAACTGGAAGAGTTTGAAGGCCCGCTGGATCTGCTGCTGTATCTGGTGAGCAAAAACAAAATGAACCTTTACGAGGTGGCGATCCTGGACCTGATCGACCAGTATACAGCGCTGATCGACACGCTTACCACGGGCAGGCTGGAGGTGGCCAGCGAATTTATCGAGATGGCCGCCCGCCTGGTGCAGATGAAGAGCTTCCTTTTGCTGCCCCGCAGCGAGGAAGCCGAGCGAATGAAAGAGGAACTGACCGGCCAGCTGATCGAATACAGCGCCTGCAAGGAGATCGCGAAGAAAATGGGCGAGGCGGCGGCCCACACGTTTGCGGCGGTGCGCGAGCCGATGCAGATGGAGTTTGACAATACCTACACCCTGAAGCACGAGCCCTTTTTGCTGGAGCAGGCGTGGAACGCCCTGATGGGGCGCGGGCTGCGCAGGGCCCAGCCCAGCCAGGAGCGCTTTGAACCGCTGGTCACCGCGCCCTTTGTATCGGTGGCGAGCCGGGTGGTGCATGTGCTGCGCAGCCTGGTGACGGGCAAGGTGAGCCGGCTGCGCAGCCTGTTCTCAAAGCAGGACAGCCGCAGCCAGACCGTGGCCACCTTTTTGGCTGTGCTGGAATTGGTGCGCGCCGGGCGCGTGACCATTGGCGACGACGAGACCCTGTCTGTGCGGCGGGGATACGCAAAAACGCAGGAGAGCTGAAGTTATGGACTTGAAAGAATGCAAGGGCGCCATTGAGGCCATGCTGTTTGCGCACGCGGAGCCGGTCACGGCGGCGCGCCTGGCCGAGGTGCTGGAGATCGAGCAGCCCACGGTGGAGCGGGTGCTGCTGGCGCTGCGGGACGATTATTCCGAGCCGGGCCGGGGCCTGTGCCTGCTGCAGCTGGAGGACGCCTGGCAGCTCGCCACCAAAAACCAGTACGCGCCGCCGGTCAAGCGCATTCTGGACACCCGCCGCAACACGCCGCTCTCGCAGGCGGCGCTGGAGGTGCTGGCGATCATTGCCTACAACCAGCCGGTGTCCCGCGGGTTTGTGGAGCAGGTGCGGGGGGTGGATTCCTCGTCCACCGTGGCGAAGCTGCTGGAAAAGGGGCTGATCGAGGAGGCGGGCCGGCTGGATTTGCCCGGCCGCCCGGTGAGCTTTCGGACCACGGAGGTGTTTTTGCGCACCTTTGGGCTGGAGAGCCTGGCCCAGCTGCCGCCGCTGCACGGCGACGAGCTGCCGCTGGAGCAGTATGCCGAGACCGGAGAGCTGCCCGAGAACACCGAGCCGCCGCAGAATAGGGGAGAGGCGTAAATGGCCGTTTTGTGGCTGATCCTGAAGGTGCTTTTGTGGATCCTCCTGGGGCTGTTGGCCCTGCTGACGGCAACCCTGCTGGCGCCGGTTACGGCAGAGCTTGGGTGGAGCGGCGAAAAGGGGACCTGGGCCAATGTGCGGGTGTTTGGCGTGCGCATCCGGCTTTTCCCCCGGAAAGAAAAAGCAGAAAAGAAAAAGAGCAAAACGCCAGGCGGCGGGAAGGCGCCGAAAGGATCGGCCAAAGCCCCGCCGGAGCAGGAAAAAGCGCCGGGCGCGGCTGGGAACGACCCGCAAAGCGGGCGAAAAAAAACGGCTGCAGGGCAAAAGGCGGCAAAAAGCGCGGCCCCGGAAAAGCGCTTTGAGCTGACGCTGGACGCGGTGCGCGGCATTGCCGGAACAGCGGGCGGTTTTATGGGCAAGGTGCTGGCGGCGCTGCGGGTGCACCATATCCGGGTGTATCTGCCCGTGCACGGGCAGGACGCAGCGGCCACCGCCCTGGCGGTGGGGCGGCTGCACGCGGTGTTGGGAGCGGCGCTGGGCGCTTTGCAGAATTTTTTCCGGCTGGAATTTGCACAGTATGAATTGGAGCCGGATTATACCGGTGAAAACGCGGGAAAGGCATTTTTCTCTTGTAAAATTACCGCCCACGCGATTATAATGTTAATAGCATGCATTTGGGCGCTGGTGCGCCTGAAAAAGCAGCACGTCATTTAAAAAAGGGGCCTGGCCCTTTTAGGAGGTATACGGTATGGCAGAACGGCCGCTGGAAGGTCTGATGGGCGTTACGTTGGATAAGATCCGGGAAATGGTGGGCTCCAACACCATCATTGGGGACCCCATCACGGTGGAGGGCGCCATGATCCTGCCTGTGTCGAAGGTGACCTTTGGGTTTGCCTCGGGCGGGTCGGACTTCGGTGCAAAAACGACCAAGGAGCTGTTCGGCGGCGGCAGCGGCGCGGGCGTGTCGGTCACGCCGGTGGCGTTTCTTGTGATCAGGGACGGCAATGTGCGCACCATCCAGCTGGCGGATTCCAACAGCACGGTGGACCGCGCGCTGAACATGCTGCCCGAGCTGGTGGACAAGCTTTGCGCCCTGACGGCGAAAAAGGAAGCGAAAGCCGCGCCGGCTGGGGAAGACGCGCCCGCGGAATAACAAAACTTTGGGGGCGGTTCGGCAGAGCCGCCCCTTTTGCCGATCTGGCCGGCGGCAAGCGCCGGCGGAGCAACAAGAGAGAGGAACGAACGTATGGCACTGGAACGCATTCAAAAGGTAATGGCCGAGCAGGGGCTGTGCTCCCGCAGGGCGGCCGAGCTGATTATTGGGGAAGGTCGGGTCAAGGTAAACGGCCACCCCGTAAAGCTGGGCGACAAAATGGACGTGGGCCGCGATACCCTGATGGTGGACGGCGAGCGGGTGCGGCTTGTGAAAAAGCAGGAGTATCATTACCTGGCGCTGTATAAGCCCCGGGGCTATGTGACCACCACCAGCGACGAGCGGGGCCGCAAGACCGTGATGGACCTGCTGGCCGATTACCCGGCGCGGGTGTTCCCGGTGGGCCGCCTGGACAAAGATAGCGAGGGCCTTTTGCTGCTGACCAACGACGGCGATTTTGCAAATTTGATGATGCACCCCTCCCACGGGGTGAGCAAGCTGTACCGGGTGACCGTGCGCCCCCGGGCCGAGGAGAGCCAGGTGATCGCCCTGAGCAAGGGAGTGCAGCTGGACGACGGGGCCGTAACCCAGCCCGCCGTGATCAACGTGGTGGTGGACGAGCCCGGCCGCACTGTGCTGGAAATGACCATCAAGGAGGGCAAGAACCGCCAGATCCGCCGCATGTGCGAGGCGGTGGGGCTGGAGGTGGTGCGCCTGCGGCGCAGCGCCGTGGGCGCGGTGAAGCTGGGGATGCTGCAGCCCGGCCAGTACCGGTCCCTTGCCAAAAGCGAGCTGGTTGCCCTGCGCGCCGCCGCCCAGAAGGGCAAAGCGCGCGCCGTGACCCGGGAGCAGCAGGAAAGGGCAGCGCAAACGGTGCAAACCCGGCAAAGAACGCCCCGCAGGCGGCCGGCCCGGGGCGCAAAATAAGCTGTCACATTCAGACAATTTTGTTGCACGATAGCTTTTGCGCGGGCAAAAAACTATTGTTATCCATTTGTCAAAATAGTATAATAAACTCAAAACTAGATCAATCAATGCAGGAGGGTTTCACATGGCTTCTAAAAAGCTGAGCAAGGGCGAGATCCTGGCCGCTTTCTTCGATGAAGGCGTTTATACCGAGCTGTTTGCGGGCGGCGCGGTACAGGCCGCGTACGGCTGCGCCGGCGGCCAGCCGGTGTATGCGGTGTGCCAGAGCGGCGCCGCCGTGACCGCAAAGGATCTGAATAAAAACCGCAAGGTCCTTGGCATGGCCGCCAAGACCGGCAATCCGGTGGTGACGTTCTACGACTCTGTGGGCGCGAAGCTGGAAGAAGGCCTGGACCTGCTGGCCGCAAACGCGGCCCTGACCGCCGAGATCGCCCGGGTGTCCGGCGTGGTGCCCCAGATCGCGGTGGTGACCGGCGTGTGCGGAGGCACGGCCGCGCTGGCTGCGGCCAGCGCCGACCTGTGCATCATGGCCGAGGACGCGCAGCTGTTCTTTACCGCCCCGTTTACCAGCGCCGCCGGGGGCGACAAGCTGGCGGGCGCGGGCAGCGCGGCGTTTGCGGCAAAGGCGGGCGTGGCGGCGCTGACCGCCAAGGACGGGGCCGAGGCAGCCGCCCTGGCCGCCCGTGTGGCGGGCACCCTGCCGGGCAATAACCTGGCCGGCCCCTCGGTGTTCGAGTTTGAGGCGCCCTCGGCTGTGCTGGAGCTGAACAGCTACAGCGCCCCTAAGGCTGTGGAGGCTTTGGTGGATGCGGGCAGCGCGCTGGAGGTATACGCCGGTTTTGGCAAAAAGGTATACACCGCCCTTGCTACCGTGAATGGCAACATCGTGGGCGTTGTGGCCACCGAGCCGGACGGCCTGTGCCACAACTGCGTGTCCAAGGCGGCCCGCATGGTGCGCCTGTGCGACGCGTTCAGCATTCCTGTGGTGACCCTGGTGAACAGCGAGGGTTTTGTGAAAAGCGCCACCGACGACCAGGCAGGGGGCATCCGCGAGGCGGCCCGCCTGGCCGGTACTTACGCAGACGCCACCACCGCAAAGGTGGCGGTGCTGGCCGGCAAGGCTGTGGGGCCGGTCTATACCGCCCTGGCAAACGCCGACGTGACCATTGCCGTGGAGGGCTGCACCGTGGCCGCCCTGGAGCCCCAGGCCGCCGTGCGCGTGCTGTATAAAGATGAGTTGGACGCCAGCGACAACATTCTGGCCGCTACCGCCGCCAAGGCGGCGCAGTATGCGGCTGCCGAGTGCAGCGCCCAGGCCGCCCTGGCCGCAGGCGCCGCCGATTTTGCGGTGGCCGCCGCCGAGGTGCGCGCCACCCTGGCCGCCGCCCTGGATATGCTGGCCACCAAGCGCGCCCAGCGCCTGCCCAAAAAGCACGGGAACCTGAGCCTGTAAGGAAAACGAACGTTTATATAGAGAATTGAGATTAGGAGGAACCCCCTATGAAACACTACAGCATTACCGTGAACGGAACCGCGTATGATGTGACCGTGGAAGAGACCGCCGGCGGCGCTGCCGCCCCCAAGGCCGCCCCTGCCGCCGCCCCCAAAGCTGCCGCCCCCGCGGCGGCCCCGGCCCCCGCTGCTGCCGCAGGCGCAGTGAAGGTGACCGCCCCCATGCCCGGCACCATTCTGGATGTGAAGAGCGCTGAGGGCAGCTCGGTAAAGGCCGGCGACGTGCTGGTGATCCTGGAGGCCATGAAAATGGAGAACGAGATCGTGGCACCGCAGGACGGCACGGTGGCTTCCATCACTGTGAAAAAGGGCGACAGCGTGAACTCCGGCGACGTGCTGGTCACGATGAACTAAGGCAGCGAGGTGAAAGAGATGGCGAAAAAGCCCATTAAAATTACCGAAGTGGTGCTGCGCGACTCGCATCAGTCGCTGCTGGCCACCCGCATGACCATGGACGAGATGCGGCCCATCCTGCCCGCAATGGACGAGATCGGCTACTTCTCGGTGGAGTGCTGGGGCGGCGCTACCTTCGATTCCTGCATCCGTTTTTTGGATGAAGACCCCTGGGACCGCCTGCGCATCCTGCGCAGGGAAATGCCGAACACCAAGCTGCAGATGCTGTTCCGCGGCCAGAACATGCTGGGGTACCGCCCCTATGCCGACGACGCGGTGGAGTACTTTGTGCAGAAATCGGTGGCGAACGGCATCGACATCATCCGTATTTTTGACGCGCTGAACGACCCCCGCAACCTGGAAACCGCCATCAAGGCGGCCAACAAGGAAAAGGCCCATGTGCAGGGCTGCATCAGCTACACCCTGAGCCCGGTGCACAACAACGAGTATTTTGCCGAGTACGCAAAGACCCTGGAGGAGATGGGCGCCGACTCGATCTGCATCAAGGACATGGCAGGCCTGCTTACCCCGTATACCTGCTATGATCTGGTGAAGAAGCTCAAGGAGACTGTGAACATCCCCATCGACATCCACAGCCATTACACCGCGGGCCTTGCCTCCATGTCCATCCTGAAGGGCATCGAGGCCGGCGCGGATATTGTGGATACCTCCATGAGCCCGCTGGCGCTGGGCACCAGCCATATGCCCACCGAGAGCCTGGTGGCCGCCCTGCAGGGCACCGATTACGACACCGGCCTTGACCTGAACAAGCTCAATGTGGTGCGCGCCCACTTTGCCAAGCTGCGCGAAAAATACATCGCCAACGGCCAGATCAACCCCAAGAGCCTGGGCGTGGACGCCAACACCCTGTTGTACCAGGTGCCGGGCGGCATGTTCTCCAACATGCTCAAGCAGCTCAAGGATGCGGGCAAGGAGGATAAACTGGACGAAGTGCTGCAGGAGATCCCCCGCGTGCGCCAGGATTCCGGTTACCCCCCGCTGGTCACCCCCACCAGCCAGATCGTGGGCACCCAGGCGGTGTTCAATGTGATTATGGGCGAGCGCTACAAGATGGTGACCAAGGAATTCCGCGGCCTTGTGCACGGCGATTACGGCAAGACCCCCGCGCCCATCGACCCGGCATTCAGCAAAAAGATCCTGGGCGACGATGAGCCCATCACCTGCCGCTTTGCGGATACCCTGGAGCCCGAGGTGGAAAAGCTGAAGGCTGAGGCGGCAAAGTACGTGATCCAGGAGGAGGACGTGCTGACCTACGCCATGTTCCCCCAGGTGGCACCGAAGTTCTTTGAGAAGCGGGCCGAGAAAGCCACCGGCGTGGACGGCGAACACGTGGACTACGCCGGAAAATCCCACCCGGTATAAATTGTTATACGTGAAAACGGCCCGTGCCTGGTTACTTCAGGCACGGGCCGTTTTTTCGGCGGAGCGGGGCAAAAACTGTTTGAAAAGGCAAAGGAGCACAAGGGGCGGCGCGCCCGGCATAAAGCGCGGGAACTACCGCAGCAGGGGCAGGCTGCCGGTGAGGCGATTCACCTTTCGCTTATCGCCGCACAGGGCGAGGCCAAAGTAGTGCAGCGCGCTGCCCGGGGTGCCGGCCATGCGCAGGATGTATTGGTCATAGGTATGGCAGCTTTGGGCAAGATCCTGGAAATCGACCACCGTAAGATCGCCGTATTCCTGCTGGTAGAGGGCCTGGCGGAGCTGCAGCAGGCGTTCCCCGGAGGCGCGCAGAACCGGAATGGGGATCTGCACGATGCCCAGGTGCTCACAGCCCTCGGCATCGGCCACGGCCGGACCTGCGATGTGTGGGCACTGTTTGCCCAGGGTAACGCCCAGAATGGCGGCTGTGTTGGCGGCGACGCCTAGGGGAAGGGCCTCGTGCAATACCAGCACACATTTTTCTTCAATCTGTTCCATGTGGGATCGCTCCTTTTTTGGGGGCTTTATCGCCGCTCTCGGAGAGGAAAAGGCCCGTGAGGGTGAGGGCCGTGCCGGCAAGGGCGGCAGGGGTGATGGTTTCGTGCAGCAAAAGTGCCGAGGCGGCCAGTGTGACCACCGGAACCGCGTAGATATAGGCGCTGGTGCGCACCGGGCCCAGGACCCGCACGGCAAAGTTCCAGGTAACAAAACATAAGGCCGAAGCGCCGAGGCCCAAAAACAGCAGGTTCAAAAGGATCTGCGGTTCAGCCAACAGGGCGGGGCGCAGGTCAAAATGGGAAAAGGGCAGGGTGGGAAGCATAAAAAGCAGGCCGAAAAAGAAGACCCGGCGGGTGACCTGCACCGCGCCGAAGCCATACCCCCCAATGACGCGGGTAAGCAGGGAATAGCAAGCCCATACCAGAGCGGCGGCCAGTGCCAGCAGATCGCCGGCAGGGCTTGCCTTGAGCGGCCCGCCGGAAAAGCTGAGCAGGCACACACCCGCCATGGCCGCGGCAAAGCCGGCGAAAAAACGCGGCCGCAGCGGTTCAGCGCCCCGAAACACCCAGTGGGCCAGCAGCGCTGTGAAAAAGGGCGCCACCGAAATAATGACCCCGACGTTGGAGGCGAGTGTGAAGGTGAGCGCCACATTTTCCAGTAAGTAATACAGGCAGATGCCGGTGAGACCCGCCAGCGCAAACACCGCGTTCTGGCGGCCGCTGACCCCCCGCAGGCGGCGGGGGCAGATCAGCCACAGGGCAAGGTAGCCCAGCAAAAAGCGAAGAAACAAAATTTCGACCGGGCTGAGCTGCCGCAGCAGCACCTTGGTGGAAATAAAAGTGGTGCCCCAGATCAGCATGGTCAGGCCGGCGGCAAGGTGCCCGGCACGAAGCTCGCGCTGCATAAACGCGCCCCTTTCCTGGTTATTTTTGAAAAAAGATTTCCCGGTAGGCGCCGGGGGGCATGCCGATAAACAGGCTGAAAAAACGGTGGAAATGGCTTTGGTCGGCAAAGCCGGCCGCCAGCGCGGCCTCGGCCGGGGCGGCGCCCTGCTCCAACAGGGCCTTGGCGCGCTCGACGCGCACGGATTGCAGGTAGCGGTACGGGGTGACCCCCTTGGCGCGGGTGAAGGCGCGCAGCAGGGAAGAGCGGCTCAGCGCCGCAGCGGCACAGAGATCGTCCAGCGCAATATGCTCGGTGTAATGTTCCCGAATGAAATCACAGGCGCGCTCCACCTCGGCCCGGCTTTCCGGCTGGGCGAGGGAGATCGGGCGGGAATACCGGTCGAGGAGCCGGTCAAAAAAGAACAGCAGGAGCTCCTCTTTTTCGAACTCACCGCTGCCCTCCAGAATGAGCTGATGCAGCCTGCCGAATTCGGCCGCCAACTCCGGGTCCCAGATAACGGGCGGGGCGAACAGCGGGGCTTCGCCGTTGCCTGTGAGCTCCTGCGCCAGGGCCTGCAGCACGGCAGTGGGCACGTTCAGGGCGCGCCAGCCTGTGGCCGTGGGGCCGAGCTGCTCGCAGGCGTGGGGGTCGCCCGGGTTGATGGCCAGCAGGGCGCCGGTTTTGGCCGTGTAGGTGCAGCCCTTGTAAAAGAGGGTGCGCGCGCCCTCTTCCACCAGGCCGAACAGGTAGTGTTCGTGGAAGTGCGGGGGAAATGCGGGTTTCAGCCCTTTGAAAAAATGGGCCTCCATCTGCAGTTCCTCGTCGTAGCGGAACACGGGGTCATCCATGCTTTGATCTCTCCTTTGCCGGCTGTGCCGGACCATGGTCGTGCTTTTATTGTACACCCTGGGGCAAGACCGGGGCTTGTACGATATCGCCTTTTTTGAACGGCAAATTCCCGACTTCCCGGTGAAGACGGGAAACAGGGGCTTTTTATAAAAAACAGCAAAGCGCAGTTTAAAGCGCTTTGCTGTTTTTGGGTCACTGGCGCAGGCGCGCCTCGCGCACCCGGGCGTGAAATTCCTGGCTGCCGGCGCACCCTGCCAGAAGGGATTGCTGCGCGTCCTCAGGCAGAGAATTGAAGAAGGCCTCGTCCTCGCCTG